>OGPE01000224.1_pt1 | contig 42857 bp, 54 predicted proteins | sample 1552881 | NCBI WGS metagenome assembly OGPE01 (sample SAMEA2580236, study PRJEB22360) | human gut metagenome | biome: human gut; feature: human-associated habitat; material: faeces | place: Denmark | collected 2008/2010 | reverse complement strand
ACGGATTAACAGTCCGCCGTTCTACCGACTGAACTACAGAGGAATCGTGTGAACGAGGCGCATACTACTGGCCTCGCATTTTTGTGTCAACACTAAAATTAACTTGCTGATTCAACTGGCTAAATTTAGCCCAAGGCGTTGTTTTAGTGAACAATGCGCCGATTGTCTTCATCCTGCAGGCCATTCTCACGTATCCGCTGCAGCGGATCCTGCTGGTAGAAGTGGCAAAAACGCTGCCACAGGGCGGGGAAGCGGGGCGCGAACAACTCGGGCGCGCTGAAAAAATATTCCGAGAGGACGGCAAAGCACTCCGCGGGGTCGGTGGCGGCATAGGCGTCAATGCTGGCGGCGCTTTCCCCCACCAGGTCTATCTCATCCTGAATATTGTTCATTGCCGCGTGGAGATCGTGCTCCCAGCCGGCAACCTCGCGTAATGGGATAAGCGGCACGCCGCTGGCCCGATCGCCATTCCTCGCATCCAGCTTATGCGCCACCTCGTGCACCACGAGGTTAAAGCCTGACGCATCAAAGGAGTCCTGAATATCCAGCCAGTTCAGCACTACAGGCCCCTGCTGCCAGCTTTGTCCCGATTGCACCACTCGCTGGTTATGGACCAGACCAATATCATCTTCCCATTCATCATCCACGACGAACGGGGCTGGGTAGATCAGCACTTCATGGAAACCGTCCAGCCACTCTATTCCCAGCTCAAGCACTGGCAGACAAAAGAGCAGGGCAATGCGTGCCTGATGCAGCGGGGTGAGCTCCAGCCCCTGCAGCGCCACCAGACGTTTTTGCTGTAAGAAACGGGCAGCCAACTGAGTAAGCTTGCGCTGCTCAGTGGGAGAAAGATGGGCTAAAACCGGAATGGCAAGCGCTTGCTCCCAGGGCATCTCTGCGTTGCCGGACTCATCATCTGCTTTCCAGGGCCATTTAAACATCATATTGCTCGCAAAGTCGTCACTTGAACACGATTACCGAAACGGGAGCTATTAAAATGCCAAAGATCCTGGCATTATAGCAACCACAACAGCGGAGAGATGCCGGAGCGGCTGAACGGACCGGTCTCGAAAACCGGAGTAGGGGCAACTCTACCGGGGGTTCAAATCCCCCTCTCTCCGCCACTATTCAAACACTTACAGCATTCCCTTTCAGTGACCTGCATCCCGATGAGAAAAATTGAGAAAATCCACTGAGAAAAATTCTAGCGCCGAAGCATGCTCCGACGCCAAAGAATCATCTCATTTTCTTGTTTAAAGTCGGGCTGATTTTAACTTTCCTGTCGTAAACAAGTACCTGCGATTCTGTCTTATGACCACTGAATTTTTGCTTGTCTCTGCCAGATCCTTCATAGTCTGAGATCCCTTTAGCCTTTAGATCATGGAAGGTGCAATCAAGTGGCCTACCAAGTTCTTCAGAAGCCGCATTTCTCGCTTTTCTCCATGCTTCATTAAATCCCTTGTATGAATAACGCTCACCATACATTGTCCTGATAACAGGGCCATCCTGTCCCCATTCCCTGCAAATATCCACAGCCGCACTAAGACGCTCAGTCCAGGCTTTGATCTGTTTAATACCAGTTTTACCTTGCTGTATGAAAATTCCTTTATCAAGAATCTGATTCCAGTTCATTTTAAGAACATCAGATACCCTTGCAGCGCAAAGATACGCAATTTCCATCGCGGCTTTAACTGCAGGTGTCGCATGAGTGAAGATAGCTATGTACTCTTCATCAGTTATGTAACGGTCGCGCTGGGGTTTAGGAAACTTATCGACACCAACACACGGATTACCTGGTACATAACCACGCTGATAACCCCAGCGGTATACACGAGACATTGAACTATGCTCGTGATTAGCCTGAACACGGCTTCTTTTACCACGTGCATCCATGTAGCGCCGGACGTGTTCAGGTTTAATGGCCTTTGCTTCTGCATCGCCGAAAACCGCTAACAAGTATTTTTCATGTGCCAGGTAATCTTTTTGTGTCCTGGGGGCAAGGTCTGCATAGTCAGCACTATTTAAAAATTTTTTCCACAATTGTTGAAAGGTGAGTAGTTTTTTTCGACCTTCAACGACTTTCTCGTAAGCTAACCAAACCTCCGCTTTAGAAGCGTTTGCTGGGGCTAGATTCTCGGTAGTACCTCCTGGCTTCCAGTAGTAACCGGAAGGGCGGAAAAACACACCCTTCGGCATCCACTCATTACCAGGCGCTCTTTTGCGGCCCATATTATCTCTCTACAGCGTCAAAGTTCATGCCTGGAGTAGGCATATGGCCTGCTGGTGGAAGTATGCGTTGTACGGGATGGTTAATATGAAACCAGGTCGTTTTAATTGCTCCGTCCCGGCGTTCAATAAAAAAGATCCCGTTCTGCGTCAATACCTCTTTCTGCAGTGACTTTTGGGGCGAACCCGTGGCCTCTGTCAGTTCTTCATCAGTCAGGAAGCGATCGCTCATGAGTTGTTCTCCACTGAACCGGCTGCAACCGGTTATCTGCCACTATATGAACAAGACGAACAGCCACCACGCAGTCCGTCATTACACCTTTTACACAGCTGGTGGTCCTCCCTTACCCCTTTAAACTGGTTATAAATTTCCGCTGGTACAATTACCGGCATAGGGACCAATAATCGTTGACTACGTAGTGATGCGATTTCTGCAGTGCGTTCGAGGTACAACGATTTCCAGTCACTTGCTTCAGTCTTATATGCGGCCAAAGCATCCCGCATGCGCCGCCAGCGGCGACGCTTCAGCTTGTTCGCTTTCACTTCACCTCCTTCTCGACACTGGGAATTACTTCGTTAACGGCATTTCTAACTTCCTTCATTGACTGATTAAACCAGTTGAAATTATTGGTGTAACCGTCGAATCGCGCGCCCTTAGCGTTGATTTTTGCCACGGTGATATCTCTGGCGGCATTAATCATTGCCACGGCTACAGCCTCCGGGATGCAGTCATTTTTCATCATGTACCTTCTGCCTTGCTGGCTGCGATTTGATATGCAACCGCGGTTCCCCGTCTTTCGGCTCCGGCCATGAGCGCTGCTTGTTCACCGCCAGCTTTTCGATCATCGCCTGGGTAATCTGCGCATCAGTAATACCGGCACGGCGTTGCGCATCCCACATCAGGAATTGCATGTCAGCCCACTCGCTGAGGTCGCCGGGTTCGGCAGCTGCTTCAAGAGCCTCTTTCGAAAGATGCTTCAGCGGGCCAACCGGGCCGACATTGCCGAATGTTGCCTGTGACCACTCTGCGTGCTCGCTGCGAACCTGCTCTCGGTCCTTTGCTGGTTGCGCTGGCGGATAATTTGCCAGCATCCAACTAATGACGTAGTCGGCCTTGAACCGCTCAACCGGAAATCCTTCATTCCAGTCACGGAAGTGATAGATAACTTTTGCCAGCTCAGGTTGAAGCGCCACCGGCTCGCCGTCCATTACTGCCAGCGCGATGCGAGCCAGCTCCTCAGCCTCTTCAGCTGGCAGCATTACGTTGCTTCCGGCGCCATAGGTTTAACGCCATGATTTAATTTTTGCCAAGCGTTCTCTGGCTAATTTGCTGGTCATTGGTTGGCTCCTTCTGCTGCCCGGTTAACTATCACGCCGTCGTATACTTCTTTGAGGTGGCCGCGTAAGTCCATGCGACGGAGCGCGCTAAACATGTAATCGCATTCCGCCTGTTTGTTAGCCTGAAATGGCTTGCTGTTCCGGTTAACCCACTCCCAGTTGCCAGGCCAGCCGTGAACCTTCTTAACCCGACCTTTGACCACGTGAAGCAATCCCCAACCAGGCTGCAAATCCTCAATATTTACGATACCCGGCTCACTAATCATGAAACGCCAGTCTCCCATGCCCTTCTCGGGTTCAACACGGAAAGGCTTCTTGCGGTCGGCCAACAAGTCAGAACGAGAGCATTTAGCCTCAATTAGGCAACTGGCCCCATTGCGAAAGCCGATTGCATCAGCCTGCTCACCGTATGGCGTCCATGCTCGGAACCGGTCATGAAAGGCCACCTTGAAACCGTTGTTTTGCAGAAAACGGCAGGCTATCTGGCAAAGTTCATCGTGTGTCAGTGCCATCACTCAGCCTCCACCTTGATGCCAGCGGCGGCACGTTCTGCCTCGCTTTGTTCCCAAAACCACTTGTGAAGCACCATAAGCTCTTCATCGAGCGGAGCATATTTGCGGTCGAAATATGCCTGTGCGTCTTTCTCTGCCTCATCAGGCAATTCGCCAGGGCCGAAGAGCGTGTTATAAATCCACGCCAGCCCGTTTTTAGCATCGCCAGTGGCCTGCCATTCGATGATTGCGGCTTGCATAACCAGGATATTTTTCCCGATCAGCAGATCCAGTTGCTGATAGCGCTTACGGATATATTCGTTTTGCGCTTCAAGCTCGGCGATGCGCTTCTCGGCCGCTCTACGCTTGCGGAACTGGGCTTTGCGGCTTGCTTTGAGGTTATGCCTAGCCAGTTCAGCCATGTAGAGTTGGTGCTCTGCGTTAGCCAAGCGCTGACGAACTTCATCGTTTTCCAGTTCATCAATCCTCTGCTGCGCCTTCTCCAGTGCCTCTACCAGCAATAGCGCGAGTTTTCGCAGATGGTCTTTACTGCCATTTGCCGGATTTGAAAGCTCAGAACGTAGCTGCGCCAGTTCGGTGATATCAGTCATGCTGCAAGCTCCTTAATCGGGATCCGATTCATGTGCATGGTGTAGCCAGTACGGGCCTCCAGTGCCGCATACTGCTCCAGCAGGTCAGGGTGATGCGTTGCGCCGTTCTTCAGATCGTTGCGGCTTGCCATGATGCAGAACACGCAGCTCAGGCGCTCGTTACCCAGTGCGTAGGCGTAGTGTGGCTCTTGTCCTGCCCCGCTGATGATTGCGAAAACCGCGTCGGCCTGCAGATCGTGAACCGGTAGCCACTCGTACCAGGTCAGAACGGAATTGGAGTCTGTCTCGTTCTTCCGGAACGCCTGCCGCTTTGCGCGACCTGGCGACTCCTGAGCCCGCAGGCCCAAGCAGTTAACGATGACCTTGAACCCGTTGGCCTTCGCATAGGCTCTAACCTCGCGCTGGATAGGTCCGCGCTTCAGGTCACTGGTGCACTGCCGGGTACTTGCAGAAGGCCAACTCGGAACCTCCGGGCGGTTCAGGAATCGACGCTCTACCATCTCCAGCAGGGTCTTGTGTGCACGGGCGACGATGAACGGTATGCCTGCTGCCTCTGCCTGTTTCTGAGCCAGCTCCAGCGCTCCGGGCCATTCCATCGCGCCAAGGGACGCATGCACGACAACGAGCTGCTTCGGCGGGATGACCTCAAGCAGATTGATGAGCATCGCCTGGCTGTCTTTGCCGCCAGAATGATTGGAGACAAACAGCGCGCCAGCAGTGATTAATGAAGTAATGTCGGGGATCATTTGGCCCCCTCGCGCAGCTGGTTTGCAAAATCGACCATCGCATCATGAAACTCGATTGCCCCTGAGGTTCGCTTCTCGGCTTCTTCGTAGCTGATATCAAGCCTGTCCATAACACAGTCAGTTTCAAGATAGTCAGAGCAGGCATCCAAAGAAGCGGTAATCGCATCAGCCTTAATCCCGGCCAGGTAGGCGTCGGTGGCGGGGCATGCTTTCCTGATTGCCTCTTCAGCTTCTGCTCTGGTCAAAAATCCGCTTTTCCCGTCATTGCTGACCATCTGGCTGTCGAACCATGCCTGAAGGCCAGCAACGGTAATATCATCGGGAATTTCTGCGCATGCTTCGTCTGTAGTGCCTTCCAGCCAGTCGCGAGCAGCGGACTCCCTACCAAGCGAAAGGCAAGCCAGCGCCGACTGAGCACCCAGCATCGTTTTGTGGAACATCCACGAAGTGTTAAGTTCGCGAGCTGCGCCGTTGAGAAGATAGGCATTCTCCGCAACCAGTCGGTCACGCTCGGCGCGTAATTTCTCAACTTCAGTGACCAATGCGGCATTACGTTCTGCCAGTTGGTTGAGTGTTAATCCGTCGTTGTTCATGCTACCCACCATTCAATAAACATGCAGATACCAACGGTTACTACGGCAATAAGCACCCAGCAGATCACATCGAACAGGGCGGCGAACCGACGCAGCGTGTATTTGCTGTAATTGTCAGGATCAATATTCATACCGCCTCCCCAAGCACCCAACGCAGTGCGTTTGCATACTCACCCTCGGCAGATTCCAGGGCTTTTGTAATTTCTTTGCGGGTTTTCAGGCGCGGCTTTGCATCGCCGAGGATCTGACGCTGGCGACGGGCTTTTTCATGGCCGGTTGTGCCAGCAGTTGCCGCTTCGATTTCGGAGACCTTCTCCCGCTGCTCTTCGGGTTTAAGCGATGCCAGCTGACGCGCCTGGGTAACGGTGACCGTTCCGGACTCCACTGCATCGCGAACAGCCTGGGTGGCATCCAGCAGTGACAGCGTTGCGCGTACGGTCTGGACACTCACGCCAAACATCAGCGCTAAATCGTCCTCGTCGTGCCCGCGCTCCAGCGCATCAGCCATTTTCTTTGCTCGGCCCAGTGGTGTATCTGCCTGGCGGATTTCGTTAGCACTTACCATCGCCTGCGCCATGCGAACGGCAGAGCCACGTTTAGCGACTGCTGGAACCAGTAACGGTTCTTTACCCTCTTTCAACAGTCGCTTGTTGGCTTCCAGTGTATGGCGCACACGCTGGCGACCATCGACTACACAAGACAGTCCTGTCTCCGGGTCTTTCCAGACGATAATCGGCTCAAGAACGCCCTGGTCCATGATGTTCAGCACCATTGCCTCGCTGATAGGCAGGTGGATACGCTCATCGTAAAGCGGGTGCGTTTTGTCGGTAACCAGGTGCAGGTTTTCAGGTTCGAACGTCAAAACGTTCGTTTTGCCACTCGCGCCATATACCAGCTTTGAGTCTTTAGCCATCAGAGAGCCTCCACGTTACGGAAGCTGGTGGGGGAAATTGCTTTCAAATCGCGCATTGCTTCGAGGACATGCAGATTTATGCGCTTCTTGGTATATCGCTCAGTAATACGATCACACTCCTTCGCCCAGGATTTGACCTCTGCGAGAAGGGCGTCACGTTCGGTGCGCGTCTGGCGCAGAGCTACATTCGAAACATCGAGGACGGTAGCCAGTTCCTTGATGATTGCTGACTGTTCTGGTGGCATAGTTTTGGCTATTTCGTACGCCTGTTTAATCAGTTGTTTTGCTGTCTTAGCCATCTTTTGTTCTCCATCTGACGCGCTGCAACGCGTAAATTTAGGGTGCAGCAACCCAACCCATGAGAATGGGTGAATAGCTGATTAAAATTTCTTGCTGATGGGGAGCCGCCACTGCAATGGCGGCACGTTAGTTCTCCACACAACATAGAAGAGCACCTGCGGCCGCAAATCCGCTCGGGCGAATTGTGTTAGGGCACGTCACTCGGTGGTGCTCTGATGTCTTTTGTAAAAGGGCGAACCAGAAACAATGGGGAAACTGGTGCCGCCAAGATGACATAGTCCATCAGACTTACTTGATGTTAGGGTATGCCTAATGTCATGTCAATAGGCTTAGCCTAATAGTGGTCGGCGGTCAAAAAAAATCCCGCATAAGCGGGATTTGCGTGAAATAAAGCTAGTGTTTTTATGATTATGGACGACGCTTTCTGAAATTCTCATCATTCTGTACATATTGTAAAGAATCAAGGATTAAACCTGAAATCCTTAATACATCCTCGGGATGTTCAATGAAAATACGATTGTTATCATGTTCAAGTCCTGCTCTTTTAATTTCATTACCTGTTATTTCATTGATATCAATTGGTAACTGTATGTTAGAGCGATTCTTCTTGTCATAATAGCGAACCAGCCAGCGGTTTGTTTTTCCTTGGAAAAGAATAGAGTAATAGGACTCTGTATCTTTGGCTTGAAGTTCGTATGCAGGGCCTATAATAGAACAGATTTTTTCAAATAAAATTCTTTCATTATAGGTTGTTACTATGTTGGGGTTCTCTGCATCGACAATATCTGCGCGCTCATCAATTACATTATTTTCATTTACATCAGCAGGGGATTCTAATTCAGGAATAGATGTTCTTGACGAAAGACCAGAAACAACCATTTCACTTACTGACCTCTCTACGGCCTGCCTCACCAATGGAGTTATTGTTTCTATAAATCTTTGATTTAATTGACGACCAATATTTGCTCGTCCTGCAACATATCTAACAAATTCATGATCTACTTCCCGAAGGCTTGTACTCACAACTTTAACAAATGCAGAAATATATACACTCTCTTCTGCAAGTGTTCTTAGGGCCTCTGGTTTGAATTTGTCATGGCGGAATCTAAATAATTGCTCAGCATCAGAATCTTTAATGTCATCCATCATGATTCGTAAAAATGGCGTTGAATCCATTATATTTTTTTCATTGAGATCCGTAAAAAAACGCCATTCAATTCCATTAGTAATTGCTGATATTGTCACCTCAGGAGTAGAATTAAAATACCTAGATAATTGAGGGCAATGGTTGTCCATTTTTTCTTTACAACCTTTGGCCTCAATAAACATAACGGGAACACCTTGGCAGAAGAGAGCATAATCTACACGCTCACCCACTTTCACACCAGGGAAGTCCGCACCATATTCAGCTTTGACTTTTTGCGGATCATATGCGTTAAAGCCTAGGATGTCCAAAAAAGGAAGTATCAAAGCCTGCTTGGTTGTCTCTTCCGTTGTGCAGTGTTCTCTAACATTTTTAACATGTTCAATGTGATTTTTAAGACGTACTTTGAAGTTTTCCATGCATCCTCCATGCAAAGTGAAAACCTGCTGTTAAATCAAAGCAAGTCACAATCCCGGATAGGCTTCATACAAGCCAATCCCCCACAGGGATTGAGTTATGCAAGTGAATCAATCTCAGAGCTTTTAACATGTATGGAGCTTAGAGATATTGTCCGTTAGACCATATAAGCTTAAGCTCTGGCTTTCGTTTGTTTTTTTCCATCTTCCTCCTGCTCTGCCCATCTCCTTATCTTCATCTCTAATGAGTCTAAATATGCTTTAGCATCGCTATCTACCCAGCCAGGTATACGCTGTCCTTGCTCTAAGAGGACAAAATCAATGATAGCCTTTTTTTCTCTCGAAGCCTTATTATAGAGCTCGTCAATAGAACCATTTTTAACTATGGGATCTGTTGCGGGCTCACATGTATCAGTTAGCGGGTATCCCTTTAGTCCCCAGTGCTCGGGGCCCACAACATCAGAAAAGTAGTTCCAAAGCTCTGGTAGCTTCTCTTTCGATATGGAGCCTTTATTGATCCAGTCATGGATTGATGGGGGTTTAATTTTGAAATGACGTGCGATTTCCGCCTTACTCTTGGCAGAACCTATTGAAAGCTTCTTGTCTATGGCCTGCTCGATCGCTCGGCCCAATTCTTTACCACTAAGCATTGCCTAATAATCCTCATAACCTATGGCTTAGGCAATTCCTATTGATTGTTTGTTAGGCTTAGCCTAATATCGGCTTGTGTGGAAATCATAGGAATCCGTTTATGAGAAGTAGCCTTGAAGCAATTAGTGAAGCCTGCCGCATTGTTGGGGGACAAGCCGCTTTATCAAGGAATCTAGGCATCTCATCACCAACAGTGAATCAATGGACAACGGGCATTAGGCAAATACCTGCGGAACGATGTCCTGCGATTGAGAAAGCTACTGGTGGTGCTGTCACCTGCGAAGAGCTTCGTCCTGACATTGACTGGGCCTATTTAAGAGGTGCAGCAATGCGAAAGCTTAATGTCACTGCATCAAATTTGTAACTACCACCCGAGTTTGAAAGGAGTAGGTATGAACCTCAAAGAAGTCGTGAAATCTATGTGCAAAGCATATCCAGGTGGGCGCGAAGCAATGGCTGGCGCACTGGGAATGACGGTGACGCAGTTTAACAACAATCTTTACGAGAAAAACGGCTGTCGTTTCTTCGAAGCCAGCGAGCTGGAAGCGATGGAAGACATTTCCAACACGTCGTTACTGGCTGACTACTTCGCTCGCCGTCGTGGTGCTCTGCTGGTGGATGTTCCGCACCTGGAAGAACTGGACCGCGTTGACTTGTTTAGCCGGGCAATGCGCACCTCTGCCGCCAGAGGGCAGGTTGATCAGATTATCGAACAGGCGCTTGAAGATGGCGTTATTGAAAGGCATGAGGCCGAAGGAATCATGGTGCATCACCGCCGCCACCTGGCAGCTCGGGAAGAAGAGATTGCCGCAATCATCACGCTTTTTTCACGCAAAAAGAAGTGACGCCAGCGAGTTGCAGCTCCTGGCGTCGTGGCGTGTCGTTATCAGTGGAGATTACTAACGCATGAACAGTTTATCAACACAATACCGCAGGTCGCAACTTGTAGCGCGGCCAGTTCCTGGTGGAGCAGGACCGGTGCAGTTCGTGTATGGGGTAAGAGTACCAGGCGGGTTCGAGCCTGTCTGCTACCAGTTTGCTCAGTGGGTGGTAGGGGACTTTAACGGCCAGGCAGAGAAAGTATGCGAGAGCTCAACCGATGGTTCAGAGATCACTACGGTGTCCCGGTCAGGGTCATACGCTGGGAGCCCCAAACACAGCGCGTTATATACCTGCGCGAAGGGTATAAGCACGAGTGTTTCAGCCCCCTCGAGCAGTTCAGACGAAAATTCAGGGAAATAGAGGGGTCTTATGAGCCTGTTAATGCCATCAAGGCCGATAGTCATCAATCCTGACCTTGCGTACAGCATAGGCCTGAATGAAGCCATTGCGCTGCAGCAGCTTAACTACTGGCTGCAGGAGACTAACTCAGGGCTGGAGCGTGACGGCGTACGCTGGATCTACAACACTACAGAGCAATGGCTGGAGCAATTCCCGTTCTGGTCTGAATCCACTCTGAAGCGCACCTTCACCCGGCTGAAGAGCCTGGGCGTACTTAAAGTTGAGCAGTTGAACAAGTCTCAGCGCGACATGACGAACTACTACACGATCAACTACGAGAGCGAGCTTTTAGATGAGGTCAAAGTGACCAAATCGAAGAAGTCAAAATGCGCCGTTCCATCAGGTCAAAATGACACGATGGAAGAGGTCAATGTGAAACGCTCCACCGGGTCAAAACGAACCGCTGTCATCAGGTCAAATTGGCACGATGATCTTACAGAGAATACAACAGAGAGTACTACAGAGATTACAGGTAAAGACTCTTGTCCGGTTGCGCTGCAACCAGACCAGACCGATCCAGCAGATCTCGTTCTGGATCATTTCAATCGGGTAACCAACTCGACCTATGGCAAGGGGGGACGAACCAAAACGACGCTGGGTTATATCCGGGGTCGCCTGGCCGAAGATTACAGCCCTGAAGACCTGATGCTGGTGGTTGACTACCTGAACGCGAAATGGGCGCAGGACCCGAAGATGAGCGACTACCTGCGGCCCAAAACGCTGTTTGCTCCCGAGAACTGCGTCGAGTATTTCGACAAGGCCAAAAAATGGGAAGCAGCCGGACGCCCAGCCTGGACTGGCGGTAAGTGGGTGAAACAAGACACGGCGTTCAAGTCCAGTTATTCCGACGTGGATTATTCAGTGCCAGCGGGGTTCCGTTCATGAGCAAGCCATTTCTGAAATGGGCTGGTGGAAAGTATACCCAGCTGGCTGACCTGTTCGAGCACATCCCGGCAGGGAAACGCCTGATAGAGCCATTCGTTGGTGGTGGGGCGGTGTTCCTGAACAGCGATAAGCACGCAGATTACCTGCTGGCGGACGTTAACCCGGACCTGATTAATCTGTATCAGATGTTAGCGGTGGTGCCGGATGAAGTGGAATTAAAGGCCCGCTGGATGTTTGAGCACATGCGGTCACCAGATGGCTATGAGCTGATCCGTTCCGAGTTCAACGCTCAGACGCTGGATGCTACAAAACGCGCAGCTGCATTCCTGTATCTCAACCGGAATTGTTTCAATGGCCTGATGCGCTACAACCAGGCGAACAAGTTCAATGTGGGCTGGGGAGGCTACAAGGCCCCGTATTACCCGATGGATGAGATGAAAGCCTTCGCGGCTATGGCGCATAACTGCGTCTTCATGACTGCTGACTATCGCCGAACTATCAGCCTGGCCGGGAAAGGGGATGTGGTTTACTGCGATCCACCTTACGAACCGATGCCGGGAACAACCGGATTCACCGCCTACGCCGCTGGTGGTTTTAGCTGGGAGAACCAGGTAGACCTGGCGAAGCAATGCGTATCAGCCTTTCACCGTGGGGCTCGGGTAGTGATTTCTAACTCATCTGCACCGAAGGTTCTCGACCTGTACCGGGAGCATGGTTTTAACCTGCAATTCATCAATGCGCGCCGTTCGATCTCCTGCAAAAGCAGTACGCGGGAAGTCGCAAAAGACGTTGTAGCGATCCTTTAAGGGGGCTAAATGAAACTGACTTTACCATTTCCACCGAGCGTAAATAGTTACTGGCGCGCCCCGAGCAAGGGACCGCTGAAAGGCAGGCATCTGGTAAGCGAGACAGGGCGCAAGTTCCAGCAGGCAGCGAGAGCGGCGATTATTGAGCAATTGCGGGCCGTTCCCCGGCCATCCTCTGATCTGGCCGAGGTTCACATAGTGTTGTATCCGCCGGATCAGCGCCGTCGGGATATCGATAACTACAACAAAGCGTTGTTCGATGCCCTGACTCTAACAGGCGTCTGGGAAGACGACAGTCAGGTTAAGCGCATGCTGGTGGAGTGGGGGAACATCGTGAAGAAAGGGAAAGTAGAAATCACCATCCGCCGTTTTCGTGCAGCTGCCTGACGTGGAGATGATATGAGAGCACTACTAACCCCTGAGATTGCCCCACGCATGGGCGTTGTTCTGCTTCGCCCAGGCGCTGATCTCATGCCGATGTTCAGGAGAGGGCGGGTACTGATTGAGCCTGCACCGGAAAAATACAGCGACTATGCAACTGGTGTCATTCCTCCCGCTACGCAGCCACTGGCAGAAGACCCGGTTTTGAAACCAGTATTCGAAAACAAAGACGTCATTCTGCGCGCGGGTGGTATCAGCTCGCTGGAGGCCGAGCTGGAGCGGCGGTTTGAATGCCAGTACCCGCACGGTTCGTGGCACAGCGAAAATTTTACGCTGTTCCGGCATGAGCCTGGCAGCATCCGCCTTTGCTGGGCCTGCGATAACCTGGTGCGTGATCAGTACACAGAGACGCTGGCAGGCATTGCGCGTGAGAACCTGGTATCCTGGCTGATAACGGTCATCCGCTCACAGCTGGGGTTCAACGAAGACCATCAACTGACGATCCCCGAGTTGTGCTGGTGGCTGGTAATAAACAATCTGGCGCACGTCATCCCTGAATCGCTGGCCCGAAAAGCCCTGCGATTGCCGGAAATAAAGCATCAACCAGTGATGAAGGAGAGCGATATTGTGCCGGAGCCAGCGGCGAGCGAAGTGGTGCAGAAAAAGATTCTCGGTCTTCGCATAGATCCTGAAACGCCGGAATCATTCATGCGGCGACCAAAGCGCCGCCGCTGGGTAAACGAGAGCTGGACGCGCTGGGTTAAGTCCCAGCAGTGTGTCTGCTGTAACAAACAAGCAGATGATCCCCATCACCTGATAGGCCACGGACAAGGTGGAATGGGAACGAAAGCGCACGATTTGTTTGTGTTGCCGCTTTGCAGAGCGCATCACGACGAGTTGCACGCTGACACAGTGGCATTTGAGGAGAAGCACGGCTCACAGCTGGAGCTGCTGTTTCGATTTCTGGATCGTTCGCTGGCAATTGGCGTGCTGGCATAATTCAGTGGAGATGAGTTAATGCGTGATATGTATGAAGTTTTAGACCGCTGGGGCGCCTGGGCTGCTGCTGATAGCAGTGGAGTTGATTGGCAATCCATTGCTGCTGGGTTTAAAGGGCTTCTGCCACACGGTAAGAAATCACGTTTTCAGTGCGATGACGATGAAGGGATAATGATTGACGGATGTGTAGCGCGATTGCGTAAGTATAAACCTGAAGAATATGAATTGATTATTGCTCATTTTGTTATCGGCATCTCACTACGAGCCATTGCGAAGAAGCGAAAGTGTTCGGATGGTACTGTAAGGAAGGAATTGCAGACAGCGATAGGGTTTATTGAGGGAGCATTGTCGATTATTCTATAAAGAAATTCTTATAAATTATAAATGCGATACCGACCAAGGTCGGTATCCAGCATAGGATATAAAAAGATATCAGTATTCTAAATGCGAATATTTCATTTTTATTGAGTTCTTCCATTGCTTTTGTAATGTCGCTCTGAAGTTCTTGTGGGTAATTTTTTAGCTTTAGGATAAATGGGTTGAACACCATTTCTTTTGAATGGACAATCCTTTTTAATTGTTTCCATTGGCTAGAGATAATTAAATTGATTATTAATGAAGTAAAAATAACCCCAGTAAGTGCTACGATTTGCTCTGTTAAATCGCTCAATTTCCATATGCCTATGGCAGCTAATAATGATAATGGGGTTGCTAAAATTTTGGCCGTTGAATCGCTAATGGTTTTAGAAGTTTTTTCTGAAAAATCCAGCTCGGCAGCAGCGACATCTTTTCTTGCTTTGTGGAAATTAAAGCCACTAAGGTATACAGAAAGATTGTTATCATAGGCTAAGCGGAAATCCGTCCAATGTTCAATTAATTGCTGAAAATTGAAACTATTTTCATTAATGTATTCAACCAAGGTATTACGGAATATACCTCTTTTTTCGATGTGGTGATTCACGTCATTAATAGAGTGGTCGTCTTGCAATTGCTCAACTACGTTACAATCAATATCGCTATAGTCTAACATTTCATATGTTATTGTTGGCTGGAGTATTGCGGACTTAGATCGACCGTCAGAACCTTGAATGAATACTAGGCGAGGTTCACCGTCTGTAGCTTTTCTATCATGGTAATGTGCGAGTTTAGATAATGCTTTAATCAACCTACAAACATTTTTAACTTTTTGGACTGCAGGTGGTATGGTGGTATCCTCTGAGTGATAATCTAGATCAACAACATAGAAGTCAGTCGGGAATTCACCGTTTCTAACCGACGAGAATGTTATTAAATCAGCTATAGTATTGTGGAAACGTTGAACACTGTCTCTGGGTAGTTTCAATGTTATAGATACGTTCTTCCAGCCCATAGGAAGATTATAGTTTTGTAAAAAAACACCATCAACGATGAATTCATCTTCAACAATGTATTGAGATGCTCTATGCGATGTTGTTAGCTCCCTAAGGGAAACGTCAGCCTTAGGAGAATAATCTAGCAGCAAAGACAAATACACGCCAGAAATAGCTGGTTTTCCAGCTATTCTATATAACTCGACAAGAGTTCTTAATGGTGTGTTATTCGTCATCTCCGTCACCTGTTTGTGATTTTTCCTTTAATGCACGCTCAATACTTTGAACTGCGTCTTTCGGAAGCTTAGTAAATGTTAAGCTTTCATTCTCAGCATTATAACAGATATCCGCATCTCCCGTCGTGCCCAGAAGTGCTTTCTCAAAATTAAAACTATAACCATCGCCTTTATATTTAATATTCAACAGCTGGTTAAGACCAGAGCGGCTGACATTAAATTCAACAGGAATGCGAACCACTTCGCTATTCAAATAGGTAACCAGATCATTAGATAGTTTTTCGCGGGTTTGCTCGTCAACGTAAGTCATGTGTTTGTAAGCCATTGCTGAAATGTCCGATAGCTTGGCTGGTTTTTTAGATTCGAATTGATGATTAATGTAGTTAATGACATCATTTTTAAAATCTCGGGAGTGATTTTTAATTTCATTGTGTTTCCCGAAAAATCTCATAACCTCAGTTGGAAGACTTTTTGTTGCGTTATTAGACGTAATGCCTTTGTCGCATCCTAGTGCGAGAATAAAATAGCCGGAAGCTGTTTGTTGTGTAGTTGTACTAATGAAACTTAAATAACTTAAATCTTGCTTATCGATTGCTGATGAATTTTGATATTTAAGGAATTTATCAAAGTTAATACGAGCCGCCTGATTGATTTTGGTTAAATCAAGTTGCTCGAGTAGTTCTGGTTCAAGTTTCGAACTTAATCGTATCCCTTCCTTTTGTTTGATCATAGTAACCAAAAAGAAATTGATACCATCTCGCACATAATCAGCAAAAATGATCACCCCTCCAGATGACCACGGCTGCTTTTCAGCCTCATCAGCCAGTTTATTCATTATACCCACACTAAGGTCTATAAAGTCTTGAGAGGAAGGGGGAACCAGACAGGTGTAGCTTTCAATAGCATCAGGGACTGGCCCGCGTTCCGTTAACTCTTCTTTAAAAACACCATAGTATGCAGAATTTCCTTTTTTTCCATACAGTCCATTGATTTCATTGATGAGTTTGAGAACTATCGCGTTAGATGAATCAAGGGTCGTATCTCTAAACTTCATCCTTTTACCAGGAACCATAGGCTTCTTAGCTTCTTTAAGGAGCTCATGAACAATAACATTATTTAAAGTGATGTCCGTCACGTTATTAATCCTCACCTAGGTAATTTAATGTAGCTTACAAAAATGCTAACGCGTACGCAAAAACTATCGTAATCTGTTAGGAGTGGTCACTTCGACACACAGCCTAATCATCTAAAACCTGCCAGAAATGGTGGCTTTTTGCTTTTCATGGGCCTATTTTGAGCTTCTTGCAGCGCCAGACTCAAAAGTAACTTTTGCCGATAAAATTTTGGGTAAAATCGTGAAAAATGCCCCTTAACGGGGAATTTTCGTTTCCTATCCTGAGATAATAGACAGGCAGTAACTGTAAACCTATTAATTCAGGAGGAGCAATGCGGCTCTATCTAGGTATGGTGTTTTTCGCACCGTCTCTTATTTTGTTTATTAAAACATGGTGTTAACCACAAAGGCCCATTTCAGCGGGCCTTTTCTATTTTGGCCGCCAGAACGTCACTCACTCTGTGCTTTGTCGTAAATCTATATGGCGGCCTGTCCATTTGGCCCACTGTCTGACGGGCTCATAACCCAATCCGGGCAGGTTAAAGATCGCGGGATTCCTGACCCCGCTCTCGCTAACAGGGCCGCCCATTCCTTTCTCGCACAGCACCCCGTTAAACCGGAGGTGGAGACTATGAAAATGCCAAATAACCCGAGTAACTGGCCTGATCTGCTGGAGTTGCTGCAGAGCTGGTGGCGCGGAGATACGCCGCTGGGGGCCGTGCTGCTCTCTGTTGTTATGGCGGGTCTACGTATCGCCTATAGCGGCGGTGGCTGGAAAAAGATGCTGCTTGAAGGATTACTCTGCGGCGCACTGACATTAACCGTTGCGTCTGGTCTGGAATATCTGTCGATCCCCAAAAACCTGTCAGTAAGCATTGGTGGCGGCATAGGGTTTATTGGCGTTGAACAGTTCAGAAAACTGGTCATCAACATTATCAACATTATCAACATTATCAACGTTCGCTTCGGAGGCAGTAATGCAGATAAGCGATAACGGCATCGCGCTGATTAAGGGGTTTGAAGGATGTCGATTAACCGCATACCCGGACCCGGGCACCGGCGGTGATCCCTGGACTATTGGCTTCGGCTGGACGGGGAAAGTAGACGGCAAGCCTATCAGGCCCGGCATGAAGATTGACGATGCGATAGCAGAACGACTGTTACGCACTGGAGTTGTGAGTTTCGACCAGGCAGTGAGCAAGATGCTCAAAGTCTCCGTAACCCAGAACCAGTACGACGCTCTAGTATCTCTGGCCTACAACATCGGAACCCGCGCTCTATCCAGCTCAACGCTGATGAAAAAGCTTAATGCCGGTGATGTGAAAGGCGCAGCTGATGAGTTCCTTCGCTGGAATAAATCAGGTGGCAAAGCCATGCCTGGACTAACCAATCGCCGCAAGGCAGAGCGAGAAGTATTTTTATCGAAAACACGGGGAAGCTATGAACTATCTCATTAATCGACTGAAAGAGCCGTCCACCTGGCGCGGCATCATTCTTGTTGTTGCAGGCGTATTTGGTTATCAGATGCCGCCGGGCATTCAAGAAACTGTCATCGCTGGCGGCGTAGCACTGGCTGGCGTTGTTGGCGCGGTGATGCCGGACAGCGTTAAGAAGTGACAGATCAAATAGCAGAGAGCCTCGCAATAGTGAGGCTCGTTAATGAGTGTAATTCGTTTACTGTTTTATAGATTTTTACTTTTTACCTCTTTCACTAGTACAGGATTGGCTCCATGAGCCTTCAAAAATTCGAGTGCTTCTTTTTCAGTTTCAAATGTTACTCCATCTAATGAGGTTCCATCTGGGCATTCTTTCAACGGTCTGTCTGTAAATGGATTCATAACTGTAAAGCTCATGCTGTTCTCCTTTGGGGGGCAGGTGTTCACCTATCGCAAATAGCGTGGCCGAGTTAAGTCCTATACTCCAGGAAGCTACTGTGATGTCATCGAGATGGTACCGGGCTATGTTTATGCGAGGCTCTTAAAGTTTACTTGTTTTCAAGAGAAGAGATTGGTACAGAAATCGCGTTTACATAATTTGGTATATTGCGGTTATAACCTGTTAATGTTTTGCTGTCTATTTCCCACTCTCCACCAGGAACACGAAACGCAACTCTATCCCCTCGCTCATTGACCATTACAAGATAGCCATTTTCATCTACAGGAACATCACCTTTTAACCCATTTGCAACAAAATACTGTATTCCTCGATGGATTAAGGAAGTCTGAAATACAAAATCTTCGCCCACAATCATTACCGTAATCTCCAGAGGAAGCGATGGCACTCACCAACAAAAAAGGAATGTTTTGTAGCGAGTGCCTCATCGATTTATACGCCACACAAGCAATTATTCGAGCGGGGTAAAGGGCAAAGATAGCTAACCGCACCACGTCCGAAAACCTGTCAAAACCAGACATCCAGATAAGCATTGTTGAAGATAAAGCGCAGCGCAATGATCTGGTCGGCATAAATGCGACATAGCTCCTGATTTGTCTCACTGGGATAGACCAAGGGTACGTGCTCGATCTCCTTACATCAGTTGGTGTACTGAAGTCGATACCAGTGTTGCGAAGAAAAAGCAGTCAACATGTCGCGGCCTCAGAACAGAATTGAGGAAGTCACTAGGGAAGCCCGCGATGTAGAAGAGAGCGTTGGGCGTATGGATAATGACGATGTCGGTCGGGAGCTGAGCGAAAATTTTACCAGCAAAACCTGAAGATATTGATACGGTCTGCAGCTTGGTGCGGATCATCTACCTGACCGACCACGATATCGATGTACTGGATAAGCAGACCAAGAGCGACATTCTGGCGTACAACAAAGCAGTGCAGGCCGACTGCCCGAACCTGAACTCCTGTAAGGGATTAATTACCCTAAATACCCACCTAAGGATAAAACATGACCGTACGTGCGAAATTTAAATGTGACAGCATCCAGAAATCTTAGGATTACAGCAGTGCTGTCGTTAACATGATGGCGGTAACGACAGGCAGTGCGGAGAACGAGGGCTGGTCGAAGTACACCCCCCACGGCCAACTGCAAATGGTCATCTCTAACCCTGCTGCGGTAGAACTTTTTGAGCAGGGTAAAGAGTATTACATCGACATTCAGCCCGCCGAGATATCATCGAAAGACGCACTCACAAATTGGCCTGATTAATGACAATGAAAATGTCAGGAAAATTGATTATCTTCTGAGTGCAGCAATCACAACTCGGAAGGAATAGAAATGATTTATTCGAGAATTGAAACACGCTACATCACGAGCGGTACCAATACGCGCCTCGTAAGATATGATGCCATTTATGTTGATGATGACACCATTGTAGTTAAAGTTTTTGATGATCAGCAGCGCGGAATTTCACCACCAAACTCAATTATTGAGGTTGCAACGTTAAATTTTACGAAAGAAGAGTATAAGTCCGAGCATGGAATTAGCGGACTTCAGAGGTCTGTGCAGTCCAGAATGCCCCCATCTTTTGAAGGCCACGTTTGGGATAAGTGTCAAGAGCATCGAAACTGACTGACTGACTGATTTATGCAAGCCGCCTCCGGGCGGTTTTTTATTGTCATCACACAGAGGTAACACATGGCAGAAATCACACCAGCAGAACAGATTCGCCTGAACCTGCTTTCAACCCTGAACTACGATACAGCAGCTGCTGCCAAGGCTATTGAGTTCGTTCAGGACAGCCAGCTCAAATATCAGCTGTTCATCCAGCAGTACAGCCGCGTGACAACTGAATCAGAAGTTGTAGCACGGACCATCAAAGCTGTTCAGGAGTCGACCGAAGCGCTAGCGCTGTTTGATACCGGCGCAGAGCCGGCGAGCTAAGGCATTACAGCAGGCATTCACTGAGTGCCTGTGATAATGCCGGGCTCAATTGCGGTACTGTTGTTTCCCCTGTTAATCTGTCCCAAACAAACCGATGGGGATAGGGACGTGAAAAAGTTACTTTTTGCAGCATTAATTGGTGTTTCAGCTTTAACAATTACCGCATGTGCGCCAACAGTCCAGAAAGTAGATTACAACCAGAGATCAATGCTTTTATCTCTCGGAATGAACAAAAACGACGTCATGGAGATCATGGGGTCGCCGCGTAGGACGGATGTTAACCAGGAGCGTGAGCGCTGGATTTACTGGAATAAGGCTCTCTACGGCTACACAATCATTGATAACGAACAACTGGCGAACGATCGGCTGGTTATTACTTTCGTTAATGGAAAGGTCACCAAGTGGGGCCAGCAAACACTGACTGATGACATAATGGAATCATCACAAAAGAGTGCACAGGCTTATGCTGAGGCATTCAAGAAATAGACATTTCAGTCAAATGATAACCTCGCTTCGGCGGGGTTTTTTTATATCTAAAAGAGGTAATAACCGATGAGCTTTAAACATGAACTTGGTCAGGTGGTAACCGTTACTATCAGTGAAGAAGAAGGGCATATCAAAGCTCGCGCAGAATATACGCATGGCCCCAATCAGTAGCTTATTCATTATCGTGCAGCAGACGGGCGAGCCGTAGACGCATGGTTTGAAGAAGGGGAGCTGTCTCCATCTGCACTGTAGACGCACGCATTACAGAAGCCCTTCACATCGCGAGGGGCTTTGATAATGCGAATGAATGTCATTATCGAGACTTAGAAGGGGACAGGTGGGTATTTAGACGTCTAAATGGCTATCCGGTCAATTTCTACCGGATTTATGCAAATGATAGTCATTATCATTTAAAGGGTCCTCCCGGAGGGGGAGGCTACCACGGGGCGGCGAACTCGCGGAAAACGGCTAGTTTTCATTTTTCATAGTCATCATCATCATGTGCACAGGTTATTGATTTTCCAGATGTCGGATTTTCAATGATGTCGAATCGTATAAAAAGTGTTCACCATCATGGACCAGGAAATCGCTACTTTAAAACTCAATATCAACCAGCTTGCCGGGATTACTGGCGTACACCGCCAGACCGTCGCTACCAGGCTAAAAAATGTCAGTCCCGCCCAGGGAAGCAACAGCAAACTTAAGTTGTATCTTGTCACCGATATTCTGACAGAATTAATGATCCCGACGGTTTCCTCATCGAATCTTGAAGAGATGACACCCCCTGATCGCCTTGCTCACTGGAAAGCAGAAAACGAGCGGTTGAAATTTGAAGTAGATACCAAGCAACTTATCCCCGCCGAAGACGTCGCACGTGAATTTTCAATGATGGCGAAAGCCGTCGTCATGGTACTTGAAACACTTCCGGACATTCTTGAGCGCGACTGTGCACTTACGCCGGTTGCGGTATCACGCGTGCAAAGCGTGATTGATGACCTGCGCGATCAGGTTGCCCAAAAAGTAATGGACGCTGAACCAGAGGAGGATGAGCCAGAGGAGGACTGATGACAAAACGGGCATCTGCCAGGGGGATACGCCGCGATGTCTCCGGTATTCTTCGTGCCCCACGTCGTATGCAGGTGGCCGATGCGGTCAGCTCATATATGCGTGTGCCGATGGGGGCGGGTAACTCCGTACCATGGGACCCCAATCTGGCCCCTTATATTATTGAGCCTATGAATTGTCTGGCATCCCGTGAATATGATGCGGTGGTGTTTGTCGGACCGGCCCGAACCGGGAAAACGATTGGCCTGATTGATGGCTGGATTGTCTACAACATCGTTTGCGATCCAGCTGACATGCTGGTTATTCAGGTCTCCGAAGAGAAAGCGCGTGAACATTCCAAGAAACGCCTCGATCGCACATTCCAGTGTAGTCCGGAAGTAAAATCGCGACTCAGTCCGCGTCGTAACGACAATAACGTTCACGACCGCACCTTCCGGGTCGGTAACTATCTCAAACTGGGCTGGCCGTCAGTCAACATTATGTCGTCGTCAGACTATAAAAGCGTGGCGTTAACTGACTATGACCGCTTTCCTGAAGATATCGACGGGGAAGGTGATGCATTTTCCCTTGGTTCGAAACGTACCACTACGTTTATGTCCAGCGGGATGACTCTGGTTGAGAGTTCACCTGGCCGAGATATTCGTGACACGAAATGGCGACCAAACACTGCACATGAGGCGCCGCCGACTACCGGCATATTATCGTTGTTTAATCGTGGTGACCGCCGCCGCCTTTACTGGCCTTGCCCGCATTGCGGAGAATATTTTCAGCCGGAGGTTGCAAATATGACGGGCTACCGGGATTCCCTTGATCCCGTTGTGGCAAGTGAGTCTGCATATCTCCAGTGCCCGGCCTGCAAAGGCAGGATCACCGCAGATATGAAACGTGAACTGAATATCCGCCATGTCTGGTTACGCGATGGAGAAAAAATAGACCGTGATGGCAACAGATTTGGGGAGCCGCGGCGATCACGCATCGCTTCATTCTGGATGGAGGGGCCTGCGGCTGCATATCAGACATGGTCGCAGATGATATACAAATTCCTGACTGCTGAGCAGGAATATGAGTCCACCCAGAGTGAAGAGACGCTGAAAACGGTAGTTAATACCGACTTTGGTCGGCCTTATCTACCCCGAGCCAGTCTCGAACAACGTAAGAGTGAGCTGCTCGAACGACGCGCTGAAGACGTGCCGAAGCGATCTGTACCAGATGGTGTGCTCTTTATGACTGCAACCGTTGATGTGCAGGGCGGTAAATCCCGTCGTTTCGTGGTTCAGGTGACTGGCTACGGTGAGCAGGGTGAGAGATGGCTGGTCGATCGCTACAACATCCGCCAGTCTCTGCGGGCAAACGAGCACGGTGAATGCTACTCCATCGATCCGGCAAGTTACCCGGAAGACTGGGATTTACTTTTGTCTGACGTGTTCGAAAAGTCATGGCCCTTAGCGAGTAACCCTTCAAAACGCATGCGGATCATGGCGATGGCTGTCGATTCCGGCGGTGAGGATGGTGTCACCGATAACGCCTATAAGTTCTGGCGTAAGTGCCGCCGGGATGGGCTTGGTAAAAAGATTTTCCTCTTCAAGGGCGACAGTGTCCGACGCTCAAAACTAATTACCCGAACATTTCCTGATAACACTGACAGATCAACTCGCCGGGCAAAAGCCGCTGGCGATGTGCCGCTTTACCTTCTTCAGACTGATGCGCTGAAAGATCAGGTGAATAACGCCCTGTGGCGAGAATCACCCGGCCCGAACTATGTGCATTTCCCTAAATGGCTCGGCAGCTGGTTTTACGATGAGCTGACCTATGAGGAACGTTCACCCGATGGAAAATGGAGCAAACCGGGCCGAGGTCCGAATGAAGCTTTCGATCTACTCGTTTATGCCGAAGCGCTGGCCATATTGCACGGATACGAAAAGATCAAATGGCCGGATGCGCCTGAATGGGCGAGGCGGGCAACGTGGATTGAAGAAAGCACGCCGGAAACTGGCGAAGCGTCACCCACGTTATCAGCAAAAACGACCCATAGCAGAAAAAAACGGAAGGCAAATAAGCCGGATGTTGAAAACAATCCGTGGACTACATCATCAGGAGGCTGGGTGTGAAACAAACCGATATTGAATCCATTATCCAGCGTTATACCGATGCGGAAATAGCTGTTCTGGATGGAAAGTCTATTACATTCAACGGACAGCAGATGACGCTGGAGAACCTGTCCGAAATCCGCAAGGGGCGTCAGGAATGGGAGCGCCGTCTTGCATCCCTGTTGGCTCAACGTCACGGGCGACCTGGTTATAAACTCGCGAGGTTTCCATGAGCCTGTTAGATGATGCGATTGGCGTCTTTTCCCCTGGATGGAAAGCGGCGCGGTTACGTTCGAGAGCAATGATACAGGCATATGAAGCTGTTAAGCCTACTCGTACGCATAAGGCCCGCAGGGAAAATCGTTCCGCTAACCAGCTTAGTCAGATGGGAGCTGTTTCACTTCGAGAACAGGCTCGCTGGTTGGACAATAACCACGATCTGGTTATTGGTGTATTCGATAAGCTCGAGGAAAGGGTAGTTGGAGCTAAAGGAATTATTGTTGAGCCACACCCGGTTCTAACAAACGGAAATATAGCAAAAAAACTGGCAGAACAAATCAGAACGAAGTGGGCCGAATGGTCAGTCAGCCCTGAGGTTACGGGACAGTTTACCCGCCCGATGCTTGAGCGGTTGATGCTCAGGAGTTGGCTCAGGGACGGGGAAATTTTCGCTCAGATGGTGAGTGGCTCAGCGCAGGGACTTGATCCAGTGGCTGGCGTACCTTTCTGGCTTGAAGCGCTAGAGGCTGATTTTGTGCCGATGACCAACAATGAGTCACAGCAACTTTGTCTGGGGGTTTATGTCGATAATTGGGGGCGCCCGAAAAAGTACCTGGTTTATAAAAGTCTGCCTGTTACCGGCCGTCAATTGGATACGAAAGATGTCGATGCCGGGAATATGCTTCATCTCAAATTTACTCGTCGCCTTCATCAAACCAGAGGGACGTCTCTCCTTTCTGGTGTTCTCATGCGCCTCAGTGCGCTGAAAGAATACGAGGATGCGGAGTTAACGGCCGCACGCATAGCCGCCGCCCTGGGGATGTACATAAAAAAAGGGGACGGGCAAAGTTTTACGGATGAGAACAGCAAAGATAATCGTGATGTAATGATTGAGCCAGGCATTATCTATGATGATCTCCTTCCTGGTGAAGACATCGGGATGATCAAATCTGACAGACCAAACCCTAACCTTGAAACATTCAGAAATGGGCAATTGCGCGCCGTTGCTGCTGGTGCTCGTCTCAGCTTCTCCAGTACAGCCAGAAACTACGATGGAACGTACAGCGCTCAGCGCCAGGAATTGGTTGAATCAACAGACGGTTATCTGATCCTCCAGGACTGGTTCATCGGAGCAATTACCCGGCCAATGTACCGAAACTGGTTAAAAATGGCGGTGGCTTCTGGCGAAATTCAGCTACCACGTGGGCTGGATATGGCGTCGCTTTACACCGCAGTTTATTCCGGTCCGGTCATGCCGTGGATCGACCCAGTTAAAGAGGCTAATGCCTGGAAAGCGCAAATCCGAGGTGGTGCTGCGACAGAATCTGACTGGGTGCGAGCTAGCGGGCGCAATCCGGATGATGTGAAACGTCGTCGCAAGGCTGAAGTTGATGATAACCGCGAACTGGGACTGGTGTATGACACCGATCCTGCAAACGATAAAGGAGGCACCAGTGCCGAAGTCAAAGAACCGGACGCCCCGTCGTCCGAAAGCCAGCGCAAGAAGTAATTCGTGGTTTCGTATGCAGGCCAGCGCCGACAATCAGGTAGAAATTTATATCTACGACGAGATCGGCTACTGGGGCGTGACCGCCCGGCAGTTTGTTAACGACCTTAAAGCGCTTGGTGATGTGACCCATATTAATCTTCATATCAATTCGCCTGGTGGCGATGTCTTTGACGGCATCGCCATTTTTAATGCTCTTAAACATCATGGTGCGTCAATTACCGTTCATATCGACGGTCTGGCCGCATCTATGGCCTCGGTCATTGCTATGGTAGGTAATCCGGTCATCATGCCTGAAAACACCATGATGATGATCCATAAGCCCTGGGGCTTTGCTGGTGGTGATGCTAACGATATGCGTGACTACGCAGAGCTTCTGGACAAGGTTGAGTCTGTTCTGATCCCTGCTTATGCAGAGAAAACGGGTAAGAGCCCCGATGAAATAGCGGCGATGCTGGAAGATGAAACATGGATGGACGGCAAAGAATGCGTCGCTATGGGTTTTGCCGACCAGGTCACCCCCTCTCTTCAGGCTATGGCCTGTATCCAGTCTAAACGTATTGAGGACTTCGAAAAGATGCCAAAAAATATTCGCAACATGTTAACGCCGCCGCGAGCTACCACGCAACGCGATCCCCAGCAACCACAAATGCAGCAGCCGGTGGTGAGCCAACCTTCCGTAATTGACGAAAACACCATTCGTGCTCAGGTAATCGCTGAGCAAAAGGATCGCGTTAATGGTATTAACAACCTCTTTGCGATGTTTGGTGGTAAACACGCCGAACTGCAGGCGCAGTGTGTAGCAGATATGGATTGCTCTGTCGATCAGGCTAAAGACAAACTGCTGGCGCTGCTGGGTAAAGATGCTTCACCATCGGCGAAAACCACGCCAGCGCATATTCATGCAGGTAACGGTAATTTTGTCGCCGATGGTATTCGCCAGGCATTGATGGCGCGTGCCGGATTTGAAGATCAGGAACGTGACAATGTCTACAACGGCATGACCCTGCGTGAATATGCCCGCATGGCCCTGACTGAGCGGGGAATTGGCGTATCCAGCTATAACCCGATGCAGATGGTAGGGCTGGCGCTGACGCACAGCACCTCTGATTTTGGCAACATCCTTCTTGATGTCGCCAACAAATCGATTTTGCAGGGCTGGGACGAAGCTGCAGAAACCTTTGAGCAGTGGACAAAGAAAGGCCAGTTGTCGGACTTTAAGACAGCGCATCGTGTGGGGATGGGCGGATTCCCGTCTCTGCGGCAGGTTCGCGAAGGCGCTGAATATAAGTATGTGACTACCGGCGATAAAGGTGAAACCATCGCGCTAGCCACCTACGGAGAAATTTTTTCTATCACTCGCCAGGCAATCATCAACGATGATCTGAACCAGCTCACAGATGTTCCGATGAAAATGGGCCGTGCCGCTAAGGCGACTATCGGCGACCTTGTTTACGCCATTCTGACCAAAAACCCAAAACTCTCAGATGGTAAGGCGTTATTCCACGCAGACCACAAGAACCTGTCCACCGGTGCTATTTCCGTCAGCAGCCTGGACGATGCACGTAAACTGATGCGCCTGCAGAAAGAGGGAGAACGATCTCTGAACATCCGCCCGGCATTTATGCTGGTGCCGGTCGCACTGGAGACACTGGCTAACCAGACGATTAAATCAGCGAGCGTAAAAGGGGCGGATATTAACGCCGGGATTATTAACCCGATCCAGAATTTTGCAGATGTGATTGCAGAGGCCCGCCTTGACGAAGCTGACGCAAAAGCCTGGTATCTGATGGCGGCAAAAGGGACGGACACCATCGAAGTTGCGTATCTGAATGGTGTTGATACTCCTTACATTGATCAACAGGAAGGGTTTACCACTGACGGTATCGCTACAAAAGTTCGTATCGATGCTGGTGTGGCGCCGCTTGATTACCGCGGCCTGGTGAAATCCAGCGGCCAGTAATCATTACAGTTCTGAAAACGACGCCCGGAAGGGCTTTTTTTATACCTGAAATCAGCCCTGCGGGGCTGACAGGAGACGTTATGGCTAAAAATTATGTGCAAGACGGCAAAACCATCCCCGTGAAAAATTCTGGTACCGAGGAAATTCTCAGCGGTACACCTGTTTCTTTAGGCGGAATGATTGCGGTTGCAATTACCGATATTCAGCCGGGTGATGTAGGCGACGGATTCGCTGAAGGTGTCTTTCTTTTACCTAAACTGCCAGCTGATGCCGTGACCGCCGGGGAAAAGGTATATCTCAAAGCTGGAAATGTTCAGCTGGATGACACCGATGCGGTGTTAGCCGGGACTGCCTGGGAGGATGCTGCGGCAGGTGTTACCGTCCTGGAAGTCAAAATCAATGGCTAATGCCTTTGACAAAATGGCTGGCAGAATGGATGAACTGACGGCGAAAAGGCTGGGCAGAACGGTGACTATTAATGGCGATGAGCATATTGCTGTTGAAAGTCACCTGCTGCCTGAGCTGGGGCCGGTCGCGGGCGATGGGATTAACCTGGTTATCTTCAGCGCTGGCTATCAGTCAGCGCGGGGAGATGAGGTTATTTATAAAAGTCAGGTTTACACCGTTACCCGATGGCTCCTCTTTAATGGTAAGCCGCAAATCTGGATTGAGGAGGTCACAGGTGACGATTAAAGGGCTGGAAGAGCTCAGGCAGAACCTGAGCAATATCAGTAAAAATGCCATTCCTCGGGCGACATCCCAGTCCATTAACCGGGTAGCTGGAAGGGCAATCAGCCGCAGCTCTACGCGAGTGGCGAAAGAGACTAAGGTTAAGCGAAAACTGGTCATGCAGCGCGCCAAACTTAAACGGGCAAGCCCTAAAAAACCAATGGCTACCATCCGGGTAAATCGCGGCAACCTCCCGGCGATAAAGCTGGGGCCAGTACTAGTTCAACTTTCACGACGAAAGCGCGACAACGGTAGTTCTGGAAGCGTTCTGAAGATTGGGAATTTCAGCTTCCCTGGTGCTTTTGTGCAACAGCTTAATAATGGTCGCTGGCATGTTCTTCGACGAACCAGTAAATCTCGTTACCCGGTAGAAGTGGTGAAAGTACCTCTGTCCACCCCCCTGACTGCTGCATTCAAAGAAGAACTTCCCAAACTGATGGCATCTGATATGCCAAAAGAAATGATGGCTGCGATCAAAAATCAGATAAGGCTGGTGACAAAATGATTCACCCGCAAGTACGAAAAGCTGTTCTGGATAAACTGAAGTCAATCAACTCCGGAAAAATATTCTGGTATGACGGTCGGCCAGCTTTCCTGGCTCCAGAAGAGTTACCCGCGGTCGCTGTATATCTTACTGATGCAAAGGCGACGGGCGGCAGTATTGATGAGGAAGAGTGGGAGGCTGTCCTTCACATTGAAGTATTCCTTAAAGCAACTGCTACCGATAGCGAGCTGGATAAATGGATGGAAACCCGCATCTATCCGGCCATGGCTGACGTTCCTGAGCTTGTCAGTATCGTTGAAACCATCAGCGTTGCCGGGTACGACTACCAACGTGACGATGAAGCCACTACATGGGGCTCCGCGGATCTCCAATATTCCCTGACTTATATTATGTGAGGACTATATGCCAACTCCAACACCTAACACGCCGACGAAAGGTGCCGGGACAACTTTTTGGATTTATACCGGAACTGGTGATCCCTACGATGATCCGTTAAGTGATGTCGGCTGGACACGAACGGCAAAGGTTAAGGAATTAACACCAGGGGAACTGACTGCAGAGTCATATGATGATTCCTATATTGATGATGATGCGCCTGACTGGGATTCAACAGCTCAGGGTGTTAAGTCAGCCGGTCAAACCAGCGTAACACTTGCCTGGAAACCTGGTGAATCTGGCCAGAAGGATCTGGTTGACTGGTTTATGAGTGGTGATGAAAAATCTTACAAAATTAAATATCCAAATGGGACAGTTGATGTTTTCACCGGCTGGGTAAATAGTTTGGGTAAGACTATTTCACGAAACGAAGTTATTACCCGTAGTGCACAAATCACCAATAAAGGTAAACCTTCTCTGGCTGAAGATAACGCTTCGACTAACCCTTAATATATTCGTCAGCGGTGCTAAGGCACCGCGAAAGGTAATGAAATGACTTATCTTAAAAAAGATACATTAAATCCCGATGGTGAGAGTATTTTACTGTTTGAGTTATCGGCTTACAGTAGAATGCAATATATTGAATTTATGGTTGAAGAGCGGAAGTCATTACCATCAGAGGAAAGCACACCTGAAGAAAACTTTAAATTGGCCACCTTGTTGACTATGCGTGATCAGGCCATGCTCGTTGCATTATCCTTGAGCGAGGCTATTGAAGAGCAACGTGAAGGGAAAGATATTTTCCCTGAAATTTTACGGAAATATCCACCAGGGTTATTGGGCAGCGCTGCATTACTTGTGCGCATGCTTTCAGGGATGATCCCACCAGTTAATAATGACCCTGAGAAAACTGAAGAAGAGGAAGAGCCAGATTTGGAAAAGTCCTGACCCGCTCACGTCGCTTTGCGATGCGATTAGCCAGGGAGTTTGGACGGCCAGACTGGCGCGCAATGCTTTCGGAAATGTCTTCCTCTGAATGGTTCGAATGGATTGAGTATTACCAGGATAATTGTTTTAGCGACGACCTCCTGGACTCTCATTTTGCCAATCTTAGTTATCTTGCTGTCAGTCTCTTCACCGATCCGGATAAACACGGAATTACCTCCCTTGATTTTAGTTTGTTATCAAAACGTGAGGGAGAAAGTGAGTTGGATTCAGACGAGCAACTTATGTCGATAGCCGAAAGCATTCCTGGAGGAGTTCGCTATGTCCCAGCCAGTGGGTGATCTGGTCGTTAAAATTGAAGGCGATAGCGCAAAATTTGATGAGGAAGTTGCTCATCTGAATAAGCAGCTGAGCGGGTTAGGTAGAGCCGCGAACGACAGTACAGCCCAGGTCACCGCAGCTTTCACGCGGCAGGAGCGTGCTGCAAAACGTGCCGGTATTTCAATCGGCCAATATAATAATGCAATGCGCATGTTGCCTGCGCAGCTTACTGATGTCGCAACTCAGTTAGCTGGTGGGCAGAGCCCATGGCTAATTTTGCTACAGCAAGGCGGTCAGGTTAAAGACTCATTTGGCGGCCTGATCCCAACATTTCGAGGATTACTTGGAGCTGTAAGTCCGTTGGCTGTTGGGGTTGCAGCTTTGACCGCCGCAGGTGCCGGAATTGGATATATCTTCTATCAGGGAACGTCAACCCTTTCCGATTTTAATAAGACGTTGACGCTATCAGGTAACACGGCTGGTCTGACTACCGACAGAATGCTGGCACTGGCAAAATCGGGACAGCAAGCAGGACTCACCTTTGATCGAACCACTGATTCTCTGACTGCATTAATTAATGCTGGCGTGGGGGCGGGTGCGCGTTTTGATGAACTAATCCAGTCAGTTGCAAAATTTTCTACGGCATCTGGTATCCCCATTGAAAAGGTTGCGGAAGCGTTCGGGAAACTGACCAATGACCCGACGTCCGGCCTGATTGCGATGGCGCAACAATTTCATAATGTGACAGCCGAGCAGATTGATTACGTTGCTCAGTTACAACGTTCAGGAGATGAAGCCGCTGCACTTCAGGCGGCTAATGATGCGGCGACGAAGGGATTTAACACCCAGACTCAGAGCCTGATCGATAACATGGGGACGATTGAGCGCTCTGCTGATTCGTTGAAACGCGCGTTTAAATCCATGTGGGATGCTGCTCTGGATTTGGGGCGGCCTGACACCGCAGGGGAGATGGTAAGCAAGGCGCAATCAGCTTTTAAGCAGGCTGATGACATCTGGAATCTCAGGAAAAATGATCGCTATGTAAACGATGAAGCCAGAGCCCGTTTCTGGAATGACAGGGAATCGGCCCGACTGGCTCTTGATATGGCGCAGCAGCAAGCAGGTATTGCCAAAGCCAGCGCAGCAGCGGCCGAAAAGGAAGCGGAGGCAGAATCTGAAAAACAGAAATATGCCGCTCAAGCACAAGCCAATTATGCTAAATCGCAGACTGCGCTTGAAAAGTATACCGCCAGGCAGAATGAATTAAATAAAGCTCTGAAAGAAGGACATATCCTACAGGCTGATTACGCCATCAATATGGCCGCAGCCAAGAAAGAATATGAGGCCACCTTAAAAAAAACGCCGAAACCAAAAGGCGTTAAAGTTTCTGCTGGTGATCGTTCTTCTGATCAGACTGATGCCGAAACCCTGCAGTTGATGACCCAGTTAAAGTTGCTGCAACAGCATACGGGGCTTAACGATACCATCAGCCAGCAACGTAAAAATTTGTGGTCTTTACAGTCAAAATTCACGGTTATCGAAGAGGCATCGAAAACACGCGCGCTGAGCAAAGATGAACAATCTTTACTCGCCAGCAAGGATAAGGTTCTGGCGCAGGCTGAGGTTAATGCGAAACTGGGCGATCAGATCGTTGCTCAGGAACGCCTGAATAAGCTTCAGGATAACTCGTTAAAATATGTTACTCAGATGCAGGAAAAGACTGCTGCACTGACAGATAGTGCTGGGTTAAGTGACAAGGACGCACAACGTAATAGCGAGAGGGCGCAATTAAGGCAGGGATGGAAAAATCAGGGTGGAAGCCTGGAAGATGAAGGGTATCAGAAAGAGCTTTCCGCCCTTGAGGGTTATTACGCTGCACAGGATGAAATGCGTAATAACTGGTTGGCCGGCGTTCAGTCGTCATGGGAAAACTATGCTGACATGGCCACCAATTACAATCAGATCGCTGCGGATACAACCAATACTGCGCTCGGAGGAGTAACAAGCAATCTCCAGCAGGGGTTGTATGATCTTGCAACTCAGTCTGAAGATGCTGGCGATGCCCTGAGTAACATGGTTGAAGGCTTTGGCAAGACAGTCATTCAGACTCTGGCCCAGCTTGCAGCCCAGTGGTTGGTATACCAGGGTGTACAGTTGCTTGTCGGGAAAACCACGCAAGCTTCGGCTATCGCCCCGATGGTTTCTAATGCGCAGGCTACGGCATTGCAGGCTCAACTGGCAGCATATGCATCCACTGCGGCTATTCCAATCGTGGGCCCGGCTATGGCTCCCGCGGCTTTGACTGCAGCTATTGGTGTCACAGAGCCTCTTGTTGCTGCGATCTCAGGATTAGCCCTTTCTGGCATGGCGCACGATGGTATCGATAAAATACCGGAAACGGGCACCTGGCTTTTGAAAAAAGGGGAGCGTGTAACAACGGCAGGAACATCAGCAAAACTGGATGCCACTCTGGAACAGGTGCGGCAACAGCGTTCCCTTGCCGGAAACCCTCTGCATGTTGAGTTCAATAACACCTACACCGGGAAACCGGACGATGCAACGATCCAAATGTGGGATCAGCGGCAGCGTGCATCTGAAAAAAGGCTTAAGCAATATTTTACTTCCCAGGTTATTAATCCAACTGAGAATTATGGTCGCTCACTTAAATCAGTTTATCCGGGGAGGCGTAAGAAATAATGACCGATATTTATTATCCTCATGATTGTATCCCCGGCCCCACGTACGATAATTATGGATTTGAACCGACTGATCCTATGATTCGAACCGATAGGGTGGGGGGGCTTGCCAGGCAGCGTAGAAAATATACATCAGTGCCGACTGATAATACGGTTGTCTGGCAGTTTAAATCTGACGCGCAAGCACAGGCATTTGAAGCATGGTACAGGGATGTATTAACTGATGGTGTTGCATGGTTTTACATGAAATGTAAAACACCTGTTGGCCTTAAATTTTTTAAATGTCGATTTATAGGTATTTATAAGGGGCCAGCCTTTATTAAACCCGGTCTTTGGCGTTATTCAGCAACTGTTGAGTTAAGAGAGCGTCCACTCGCTCCAGTTGGTTGGGGGAAATATCCGGAGTGGATTGTCGGGAGCTCGCTACTTGATATCGCTCTGAACAGGGAGTGGCCTAAACATGACAGCGATTAACCGCCTTTATGCGTCCTCCGGGTCGGAGGTCATCATTGGTACGTTGCAGATCGATATTGGCGGCCAGACGCATTATTTGTGTGAGGGTTATGAGGACATTACGGCGATTACCGAGGGGGGCGAAACCGTAACGTTTATTGCCTGTGCCATTGTCCTTTCTCTTCCTGCCAGAAACGAAGACGGGACGCAGGACCTGAAGTTTATGCTGTGCAACATCGACGGCGTTGTATCCACGGCTATTCGCAAGGTCATTGATGCAATATCCACTGCCAGCATCACATTCAGGAAATACATTTCCACTGACCTTACCGCGCCAGCGGAGCCGCCTTACGTCATGCCGGTTAAAGGAGGCTCCTGGACGCCACTTACTGTAAACGTCACTGCCGGATTTAAAAATATGCTCGATTATGCCTGGCCACGTGACAGATACACGTTGACGTACTTCCCGGGTCTCCGTTACTCCCGATAGGTTCCTTATGCTCAACATTGACAAATATCTGACTGTCCGCTGGCAGATGGGCGGCCGCACTTTTCCTGTTCTCGACTGCTACGGCATTGTACATGAGGTCCGCCGGGACCTGGGGCTGCCCGAATGGCCCGCGTTTGAGGCGGTGATTAAAGAGCGTGGAAGCTCTGAAATGGGGGAAGTCTGCGAGAGTTTTTCGCGTGACCTGACTCCCTGCAAGCCGTGCAACGGTGCGGTTGCCGCCTGCTATATGGGAAATATGATCGGCCACCTTGGTGTTGTCGTCGAAATGGAGGGAGTGCTTTACGTTATTGAATGCAACCCCCGGCGCAACGTAACCATTCTTCCCCTGGCGCGTTTTGAACGTCAGTTTCTGAAAGTGGAGTATTACCAGTGACAATCCGCCTTTACCCGTCGCGTTTGCCTGGCGAACCGCTGGAGACGCATGAACACCGGGATACGACCATACATGACTGGATGCTCCAGCATGTCGATAACTACCGTAACGATATGGTGCAGCGTGTTACGTTTGAGGTGAATGGTAAGCCGGTCCCACCGGCAGACTGGCCTTTATGCTTTATCAGTGCCGAGAGCGATGTAAAAGTTTACCCGATCCCTGGTGAGGGAGTGACGGCAACTGCTATCGCTGCCTGGGCAGCGGCGGCCATCGCTGCAGCCTCGGCTGTGTATGTGCTGATCACCATGTCGAACATGGATAAAGGCGGCTATTCATCCTCCAGTGGTCTGGGGCTGGATTTAAACCCAGTCAAAGCGAACCAGGCGAAACTTGGCGACCCAATCCGCGAAGTGTTTGGGCGTTGCCGTATCTATCCAGATTATGTCGTACAGCCAGTGACGCGCTTTAATCCTGATGATCCAACGCTAATGACTGTCGAAATGATGGTTTGCCTTGGAAAGGGGAATTTCGCGTTTACAAATGGTGATATCCGTGTGGGTTCAACACCTATTTCAGCACTAGGGGACTCGTTCAGTTACAACGTTTATTCACCAGGAGCAGATGTTTCAGGAGATCGGCGAAGTGAAAACTGGTTCAACTCGACAGAGGTAGGTGGTACTTCCAGCGGGAGTGGGCTTGATATGGCCCAGACCTCGCCAGATTCGACAGATATCAACGCCGACAGTATGACCGTTTCTGGCGCATCCGTGACGTTTAACGGGCTGGATGATGGCAACGATGATGACGATGAAGGCAATGCGTTGCCTGAGTCGTGGGTTGAGGGGGCCATTGTTACGATCGTCGCCCCGATGAATTTTCTGGTTTCAACCTCGTCGGGATATAGCGTTCTCGCCAGTAACTCTCTGGGTGAAATTAATCCCTATCCGGGTATGCCGGTTACCCTGGAAATTAACGGCACTGAATACGAACTGGTTATTGCAACTTATACCGCAAAACAGGACGCGATACCAGGGGTGGGTGGAAATGCGGCCAGCCTGAAAGCAAATGCCTCCCCATCAACATATGATTACTCCGGTACCGGCCAGACTTTTACGATCACCTGGCAGGGACATGAGTACACTATTTCCCTCGTTGCAGACTATGTGAATATGCCCGGCCTGCTGGCGGTGATAAACGATGGCCTGACCGGGTCAGGATTACTGGCGCAGGATAGCGGCGGTGTTGTGCTGATTGCTGAGGCATCAAGCCCCTGGCTCGGAGGAAACATTACCTCATCATCGCTACCGGTAGCCGTTTTTGGCGACATTCCTGTATTTACCTCCGGCACCGCGTCCAGCGGAGGCAGTCCGGCAATAACTGCTAACGTTACGCTGGCGTATGGGAGTGCAACCGGAGTGGCATTTTCCGGGATACCAGAGGGAACACAACGGTTGGCGCTGGCTCACCGTGGCAACGAGTACCGCATTGCGGATGCGGACGGTACGACCGCAACGGTTCAGCGGCTGATTGATGGAGTGGTTGATCCTTCCTGGTCTGGCTTCTCACCCCGCACGATGATTGACTATCAGGCTACAGGGATCAGCGACAACGATACCTGGATGGGACCTTTCCTTGTCTGCCCGGAATCTGAAGTGGTGGACGCTTTCGAGGTGAATTTCTCCTTTCCTTCTGGCATTTGCGGATTCGACAGCAAAGGCAAAAAACGCATCAGGCATTGTGAGTGGGAAATACAGTACCGTGTTTATGGTTCTGGCTCTGGCTGGACGAGCAGGCAGGGGGTTTACGCGCTTAAAAATATCAACGGGTTGGGTTTTACAGAGCGTTTTGATCTCTCTTCTCCTGGGCTGGTTGAGGTGCGCTGCCGTCGCCGCAATGAGCAGGGTAGCAATAACGCGCGTGACTCGATGTACTGGCAAGCGTTGCGTGGTCGCTTGTTGGCTCGGCCAACATCCTATGCTGGCGTCACCCTGATGGGGGTTACGGTTGAGACGGGGGGCAAATTGGCGGCTCAGTCTGACCGGCGCGTAAACGTTGTGGCCACGCGCATTTATGACTCCGGCGTTGCCCGTAGTATCTCTGGTGCGCTTTATCACGTCGGTCGTTCTCTTGGTATGGAAATGGATACTGAGGCAATAGATGCCCTGGAGCAGACTTACTGGACCCCGAACGGCGAGTATTTCGATTTTGCTACGGGTGACAGTATTTCTGCGCTGGAAATGCTTCAGAAAATCGCTGCAGCCGGAAAGAGTTATTTTCTGCTAAATACCCAGTCTGTTGCATCAGTGGGTCGTGAAGGTGTTAAACCCTGGACCGGGGCTATCACCCCTCACGAGATGGTATCCGAGATGCAGACCGATTTCGTCACGGTGACTGACGACGATTACGATGGTGTTGACGTAACCTATATCAACGGATCGACCTGGGCAGAAGAGACGGTGCAATGCCGTCTGCCTGGCAACCCAACGCCGCTTAAAATAGAGGCATACCGGGCTGATGGGGTAGGCAATCCTGATCACGCCTATCAGATTGGTATGCGCCGACTCAGAAAATACCAGCTGCAGCGCATGACGCATAAAACGACGACGGAACTGGATGCGCTCTGTTACAACGTCGGGGATCGTATTGTGTTGACCGATGATATCCCTGGCAGCAACACCATTTCGTGTTTGATTGAGTCGATGGCTACTGCTGGTGGGGTGACCACATTCGATGTGTCGGAGCCGCTGGACTGGACTTTTGCAAATCCACGTGTCTATTTGCGTTACCAGGATGGCAAAGCATCACGGCTGTTTGAAGCATCACCCACAGGTGACAACTATCAGGTATCCGTCCCGTATCAATCTGAGTTCGCCGATATCCTGCTGGATGATCCGATAATTGAGCCTCCCCGGTTAATTTTCTGTAGTTCTGAGAGCGACCTGTATCACGCCATTGTTTCCGAGATAGTGCCGCAGGACGATGGAACCTGCGAGATAACTGCCCGGCAATACCGCGCTGAATTTTATGACTACGATGACGCCACATACCCCGGCGACGTCGCGTAATACCCCATAACAACCCCTAATTAACTCTTTTCGCTCAAACCCTCGTTTGCGCGAACGCCTTTTTGGGAGCAAAAAACATGGCCGAACTTAACCCGCCTTTGGGAACGACGACGCCTGAAATATTCCTGGATAACGTCAAGCGCGCTGACGAACTGGTGAACGGTCCGGCCGGAACGGTTAACGACCGCGGCGGTGAACCGCTCGATACCTGGCGCCAGATTATGGTGAAAAACGCCGCCACGATTAAAGAAGCCCAGGACAGCATTACCATCCTGGGCCTGCCATTCACGACGCGTGAAGAGGCACAGGCCACGGCAGATGAAGGGAAAATTCCAGTTGGCGCGGTAACGTGGGTGCGAAATCCTGGTGATGGTTCGCTGGCAGATGAGTACATCAACAACAGCGGGACGCTGCAGCCTACCGGGCGAAAAATGCCTTCTCAGCAGGCTGTAGACCAGATCAGGCAACAGATTAACTACGACGCTGTGCAGATCCTTAAAAGCGCCTATGACGAAGATGGCAATGTTTACCTTCTTCTCGATGAGTTTGGTGAGCTTTTTATTGCGAACCTCGGTCCGGTTTCAGTTCAGGAAAAGTTCAGAAAGCTGGATGCGCTAATTCATAAAGACCGCGCTGCTAACCTGCATGAGTTTCCGGACAAAAATGCAAACGTACCCGCTTTTATTGATGAACTGGGTGATTTGTATATCGCTGGCCTGGGCCCCTTTTCTGTTGCACAAAAAATCAGAGCCATCGAATCTTCAATTGTTAATAACGATGAACATGACATAACGCACCAATACGATTTCAACGGGCGTCTGATTTCCTTTCAGGATGCTTTTGGGGAGGTGTTTATCCCCGGTCTTGATAAATCAGTTCAGGAGTCGATAAAGGGGATCAGGGAGAACTACCAGCGTGACCGTGCGCCGCATATTCGCCGCCTGACGGATGCGCAGAACCGGGCGCTTGAATTTACTGATGAGGATGGAAGTTATTATCTGAAGGGGTTTGGTGGAAAATCGCTGGAGGAACATTTTAACTCGCTCAAAAAGCGCGTTAACACGCTGTATAAGGCGAAAGCGATTTTTGATGCCTGGCTGGACTTTGGTATTGACTGGAACGGTAAAGAATCCGTCTCCCTCCAGGTGCAGACTGCGGTCAACTACGTTAGTAAACTGCCATATGGGGGCGAAATTTTTTTTCGCGGGGGGGACTATCTACTACACACATACATCACGGCGAAACCGAATGTAACTATCCGATGTGCGCCAGGCGCTGTATTCAGGCCTATGATTGCAAACGCCGCGTTTTATTACCGTTCGCCGCAGGAAATCTACCTCGAAAACTTTAACCTGATCGATGTGGAGATTGACGGGTCAGAACAGCACTCACCGTTTTATGACGTGGGGGCAAAGGGAACATACCTGCAGTATTTCCGTCAGTGCATGTTCCTGCGCTGTAACGTTCACGACACCGGGGCTACCGGTATCGGTAATGATTATCCTGACAGGTCTTTTGTTCTGGACTGCCAGACGGATAACTGCGGACGCCTGGCGCCTGACGGCAGCGGCGGTGCTTCCGGTATCGGGATCGGCCTGGGTGCCATGCAGGACGAAGCCCTGATAGTGGCGCGTACCATTAACCGCAACAGCAAAAACTTCGGCATTTTCTTTGAGCAGCAGCGCCTGTCAGGGCCCGGTCAGCCTTACGTTTCCCGGCAGATTATCGTATCCGATGCCGTGTGTACCGGAAACGGGCATGGGTTTGGAGACTGTGGCGCATCCGGACTGGTGGTGGTCAACGGCCAGTTCAATGACAACCTCAAAACCGGTATCAGCATTGACGCAGGGACGCTGGCTAACAACGGTATCGCTCCCCGCCCGGGCAAGAACGGGCTGATGCTGAACTGTCAGGCTGAGCGTAACGGGGTGACCGGGCTCCATTATGACTCGACCAAAATTCAGGCCGATGGCGGCTATTCATTCTCCGACCTGCACATCAACGATAACGCCCAGGATGCGATTTTAATCGAGGCTGGTGCTAACACCCTGGCGGATGTTCGCTTCGACAATATGGATATCAAAAATAACGGTCGTTATCCGGTGAATGTTGCCAGCGGCACCTTTACCGACCTCGACTTCACGAATCTTCGCATGCTGCGAAATGGCGGCGATACCGCGTTTAAGCTGGACGGCAATATCACGCGGGGCTCGATTCATGGCTGTAAGCTGCGTTCGCAGAATGGTGCGGCAGCGATTACCGGCGCAGGGACTATCAGCCATTTCGACATCGCCGAAAACCAGTACACCGATACCAACAGCAACCCCATCAATCTCACCGGCACACTGACTAACGTCACCTACGGCCGCAACCCAGGACTGGAGTAATTATGTCTTTAAAAACCGTATCCAATATGATTTATCAGGGTGATATCGCTGACCTGCCGCCGCTGACGGCTCCGATGCCGCGAGGGGGCGTTTACTATGCCGACCTGGTAAACAGCCTCTTTGTCAGCAAGCCGGATTCCAATTTCTCGAAGAACCGCAATTACGCCACGGCCATCTCTTTCACCCGTACCACGCTGGCATCTTTTATCAGTACGGCCGGGAATCTCGAATATGCTGCCATCAATACACCACGTATCGATCGCCATCCGGCGACCAGAAAGATTCTGGGGATGCGGGTGGAGAACTCGGCGACGAACTATGCACTGAGTGCGCTCGATCAGACCGCCGCGAACTATGTGCCGTCGGGCCTGACGGTATCTGCGCCAGCTGCCGGGTGGTGTACCCTCACGGAAAGCACCATGAATGAAGCTCATCTGCTCATGGATAACCAGAGCACGATCGATGCAACTCTGTATAACGCCGTTTCCGTGTTTGCAAAAGCTGGTTCTGCACAGTACCTGCAGATTCAGGTTTTAGGAGCCGGGGCTCAGGCGTTCGCTAACTTTGACGTACGCAATCAGAAGGTAACCAAAATGGGCCGTCTTGCTGTGCGGGCCAATATCTTCCAGGGATTCAATGACAGCGCCCGGTGCGTGCTGTGTGTGAAAGGGAACGGGAATACCGTTGGCTCGGTAAAATACAGCCTGATTAACGATCCGCTGGCAGAGCCGGATGTCGCCTACGTCGGAACCGGGCGGACCATGCAGGTCAGTCTGATGCAGATCGAGAAGAACACCTATCACGCCAGCTCCGCGTTCTTTCCTGATGGCGCGGTAGGTGGCACTGCCAGCGCGAACCGCCAGGCAGACGCCGCCCGTCTGCTGGATATTCCTGCGGGCGTGAAATCAAATTTCTCGATGTTTGTGAAGGGGATAATGACACCGGCGGCACTCGGAAATGCCGGCGGCAATATCCTGTTCTCTCTGCTGAATAACACGGCGCTGAAATACGTTGGTTTCGGTCTGGGCGCGGCTGACAGCTCCAATGCGTTCCAGTCCCTGGCTGCGCATAACATTAACACCGGTAGCACGCTGGCGGGCATTCCGTTTACAGGGAAAATGTTTTCACAGTATGGCGAATATGCGCTGATGATCACCCTGAACAACGGCGTTCTCAAGGTCTATTCTGGTATGACTGATAACCCGGAAACTCTGCTGACCGGATGTCCGGCATTTGATTACGTCATGCTGGGCAGAAACAGCTCGATTTCTGGATCTACGGTGTCAAACTCAGGTTTCTGGGGCGGCTGGCTGCAGAAAGCCGTACTGTTCGATTCGGCGCTGAGTGACGCGGATATGATTGCGCAGTTTGAATTGTTGTCTTAATTAGTGGCAAGGGAAATATTAAATTTAATTATTAATAGCCTTCCATTATGTGTGGCGGGATGTACATCCCGCCATTTTTATTTAAAGTACTTTATCCCTCTTTTTACTGCGACCACAATTCCACAAATGATTGATGTTTTAATGTCGGCCGCCAAAGTCGCTAACTCAGCAGTTTCAGTTAACCAACTCTTTAATTCAACCTCATCATCAGAACCTTCATTTATTTTGGATTTTATTAAGGCTATCTGTTCTGTTGTCAAATTGCTTGGGTCGATTTCCTCAGGCAGGTTGTAATTAAATCCTGCTTTGTTTTCTGATGCCTTTAATCCTTCAATTCTTTCGGCTTTTAATATTTTCTTTCCTGTTGTAGTGTTTTTATTTAACTCAACATTATGGCCGAAGCCTATATCAAACATTGCATCGTTATCGTCTTTGCCGGTCATTTAGTCACCATATGGGTTGTAGTTTTTTGCACTTAGATATGCCAAAGTGTATTTCCAAAAGCCAAATACAAACTTAACCTTTGAGTCTTTTGGGTTTCCTTCTTTATTATTTCTTGTACTTATAGAAGGCTCTGATGAATCTAGTCTTGTGTTGTTTTCACAAAGGAGATCAAAAATTGCTTCTCCTTGCACTTTTCCATTTTCATAAAAAATGCAGTTTTTAATGGTTGTATCTCGGACATTGTATAAGTCTATGCCCGTGGTCCTTATACCATTTATGGTTAGACCTAACCCATAGGATGCTTTTATTCTCATTTTGATTATATGTTCCTATTCTAGGGGATACGTTAAGGGTCGTAAAGAATGATATGTATATAATATTTACCAACATAAGAATTAGAAATCAAATGTTTTATTGTTTTTTGCATTGAATTTACCTTAAGCTTGTAAAAGATCCATATAATCAAAGCATTGCATATGCTTCAATGCTTTTATAACTGGTTTTTATAAAAAAGAATTTAATTAGATGGTTTAATTTTTTCAACAATTATAAACAGTTATCTAACATTATCGCAGAATGCTGGAGAACCGAGCTACCCGTCAGCAGACCGCCGACGTGATCGGCGTGGACGTGAAGACTATTTACAAATACTTCCCGGTGCAATACAGCGATAAAAAATCCCCTTGAGCAGGCACACTCAAGGGGAAAATACTACATAACATCATTGCTGTGTGCGTCTTTGCGCTCATCTATCTTCCAAGAAGATGCCTAAAGCTTCCAGATATTTCTGGTCTGAGCAGTTAAAACATTGGGTCGGTAGCCGATGTGATAGGAGGGGGTGAAGACGATTTATAAATATTTCCCTGCTCAATGTAGCCAGTCGAATTGAGGCATCAATGCGTTACGTCAGCGCCGATCATTGATAGCCACTGCCAATATTGATCTGCTGCACACATGCATTTACTGTATTTATATGGGTCTTCCCTTGTTGTGGTGGCTGAAGGCATGATAATGGCGTATTAAATCGCCA
>OGPE01000170.1_pt1 | contig 48847 bp, 52 predicted proteins | sample 1552881 | NCBI WGS metagenome assembly OGPE01 (sample SAMEA2580236, study PRJEB22360) | human gut metagenome | biome: human gut; feature: human-associated habitat; material: faeces | place: Denmark | collected 2008/2010 | reverse complement strand
AATCCACATTATCAAATGTCACGTCCTGGCAGTTTTCCCCGGCAGTCGCCCCCCATCCCTCTCCCTGCGAAACGGAGTCACTGATATGCAGCCCGGAAACGTTATTATAATTCAGGGTATAACTGTAAATACGGGAGCCGGACGAATTATAAGAGTCATTCGGCCAAGGGGAATAGACATTCCGGAACTTAATTTTATATCCACCATCAATAGACAAATCGACTGCACTGCCATTATCGGTCAGGGGGCGATTGATAACAGTCGGATTTTCAATCGTCGCCCGGCTGATATCATAAAAAAAGATATTAATTGTGTGCGGCTGGTTCTTCATATCAAAACAGCCCGGCGAAATAAACAACTCACCATCACTGACCGGCAAAGCATAAACCGAATCCACCGATGCAGGCATGGGATACTTAAGCGCCCGGTCAAGCTTTCCTTTTTTCGAAATCCGGCTCATGGCAATCCATGTTTTATTTTTCCCCCTGCCGGAATACAGGACCACGGAAGACGACTTAAAAATAACAAAATGATTATCCAGTGTGGTATCACTGCCCAGCCCGGTGATTTTCGAACTCTGCGCATCGCGGCTTCGCCAGTCAGTGCCGTTAATTTTTGACAATAACAGTGCACCATCCTCAGTCGAGGCATCATATACGACAGCAGATTTTGTCTGGGTGAACGACAGACTTCCCCGGAAATTCTCAGGCACCCACTTCACGCCGGAAAAATTGCAGGTCCCGTAAAAAACAATATCCTGATCACCGCTCAGTATGAATGTTCTTTTCTGGCGTTGTTTCAGAGTGAAACCATATTTTTTCTGAAGCGCAACAATTTCCAGTAACGCGGCAGTGACATCGGCACCATCCTCCAGCCCGAAAGAGTCAAGGGAATACCAGTCAAGAACGTCGCCCACATTACCGGCAACGGGCATATGCATCAATCGGGTGCCATCGGGTGATGCCATCCCCTGGCGCAGAGCTGCATCTGATGTGTAAGCCCATCCTCCCGCCCCCGTGCCGCCGGTCGTCGCCGGACTGGAACCGGGCGGCACGGTTTTCGGAAAATCGCCCGTCCAGACCATGCGGTAGTTTCCGTAGAGGATCTCTTCTCTCGGGGATGTGAGCGTACCCCCTTCCAGAAAGTTTTTCACCGCCTCGATTTTTCCCGACAGGTCAATTTCGTCATATTTTTCTTTCAGGTAACGGGTACGGTTTGCCAGTTGTTTAAGTGGACGGTTAGCGACGCCATCCTGACCGCCGGACACGCGCTCAGTTCGCCCAATCAGCTGAATATCATCTTCCCACGATGGTGATTCAAAAATATTAGTCATGGTCTTTACCTGTAATTAAAATTTCCATCGTGAAAAATCACACCGTTATAGAGGAAGTTATCCTCCGGCTGATATTCCTCTGGATAAACACTGATTATCTCCCCACATCCCGAAGATGTTCCGACAGAAACTGGCCCCAGCGTTACGGAGGCAATATTCATCCGGGAAATATGGCGGCTGACGGGTTTGGCATCGTTAATCAGGCGATTTAGTTCATCAAGCATTAACGGGGTAATACCAATATCATTAATATCCACCTCAAGCCTGAATGTTCCGGCGGGGTCCGCAACATTCCACCATTCCTCAAGTGTCAATGCATATCCCATCTTCTCAATCACGCGCCTGATGGCGGCGACAGTTCCTTTACGCTGATGGAGCCAGAACGCCTCACCGATAACGCTGCGTTTTTCCGCTTCACTCCAGTTCTCATCCCATCTGTCCACCGAAAAAGCCCAGGCCAGATAAGGGAGGAATTTCACCGGACAGGTTTCAGGGTTCCACAGGTCACGCAGTGGTACTGTTAAATCACTGATGACGGCACACGCAGCGGCGGCTCGCTGCTCCAGCACCGACGACCCGGTAGCCATCAGCGAGTTACTCATCGGAACCCCCGATCACGACGCTGGTTTCGGTGCAGTACGCGGCCTGGGTTTTATCGAGCACGACGTCGGCCAACGGCTCGCGCAATTCGACTCGCTGGACACCCTGCACATGCAGCGCGGCATAGATGGCCGACATACGAATATCCCGACCGAGACGGCGCTGCTCTGTGATATACGCGGTTAACTGCGCTTTGGCGGCGGCAAGAATGGGCTCGGTCGCCGGGCCGGGATAGACATACAGCACGGCATCAACCGCATAATTGACAATCTCGGCCGACACGACGGTCAGGCGGTCACCGACCGGGCGCACGCTCTCATCATTCAGCGCGGTACTGACAGCCAGTAATAAATCATCCGACGCGGTGCCGTCGCCTTCCCGCGACAGCACGGCGATGGTGACCTCTGCCGGTGACGGGCTGTTTGCCGAAGCATCGGCGACACGACCATCGGCGCTCAGGGCATGAAATTCATAGGCACCGGTTGGCCCGGCGACACTCATCCCCTCAAAAGCGGCCGGTACACGCTGGCGTAAGTCACTGTCTGACTCCATTTCAGCCGCCACTGGGGGGATTTGGGTATCGTCTCCGGGGGTGATGACCAGGCGCTCAACGTTATTATTTGCCGCGAGCTGGTCAAGGTCGTTTTTGATGGCATAGGCCACCATTCCGGCTTTTGCCGCCTCGTTGATGCGCTGGCGTAAAATCACCTCCCGATAAGCATTCTCTTCCAGATATTTCACCAGTGGATCTGACTCCAGCGTCAGCGTCCTGGCGACCGCGTCCTGCTCGTCTTCCGGGTACAGTGAAATCAGCGTCGCCTTGCGCTCGGCGAGGATGGCTTCAAAATCCAGCGTTTCCACCACATCAGGCGCGGGGAGCTGGCTCAGGTCGATAACTGCCATAGGTTCAACTCACAGGGATGGTTAAAGAAAGGCTCTCGCCGGTATCGGTGATTTGGCCGGTCACGTCGACGACCATCTGCCCGTCAAACTGCCGCGCTGTGGTGATGCTGGTCAGCCTGACGCGCGGCTCCCACTTCAGGATCGCCATGTAGCACGCGGCCATAATTTGCAGCTCAAGCGCCGGGGTCTGAGGCTGGTCAATCATCTGCGACAGGAGCGAGCCGTATTCACGACGCATGACGCGGGATCCGACAGGCGTGCGCAGAATATCCCCGATGCTCTGGCTGATATGGTCAACGTCTGAAATGCTTTCACCGGTCGTGCGGTTCATGCCGAGATAACGCGCCGTCATTTGGTGCCCTCCGTCCATTCATCGCCGCGCCTGATGCCGCCGTGGCCGTGTTTATCCACCTGAACACCGTTGGAAGTGAAAGCGCCGCCGCTGTGTTCGATATCACCTGACATCTTGCCACCTTGCTTCACCTCCAGCGTGCCGGTCGTCAGTTTGTTGGTGCAGACCACCTCCGGCGTATCGAGGGTGATGCGGGTCTCGGCTTTTACCAGCACCACCGGCACGCTGACGGCAACCGAATCGGATGCGGTCACATCGGCGGTTTTAATGCCGGTGACGGTCAGCGCGCCGGTTTCCGGCTCATAACTCATAACGGCACCGTCGGGAAACTCAACGTGCCAGGCATCCGCCGAGGCCGACGGCGCGGGGTTGTCGTCGGAATAAATACCCGGCAGCACAAAGGCGCAATCGAGCTCACCGCCCACGGCCAGAATCATCACCTGCTCACCAACAGAGGGAGCCCACCAGGTGCGCGAGCGTCCAGCCCGGTGCGTCAGCCACTGGAGCCAGTCGGTATAAATGCCGCCGGTCTGTACGCGACAGCGCCCGGCGTCGAGGTCAGTTTCGACGACGATGCCGGTGCGGATCATGTTGCGTATCGCGCGGGCGAGTTCCTGGAGAGATGCGAGAGTATTCATGAGAGAAAGGATGCCGCCTGAGAGATCTGGCGGCAATCTGCGGGCGTTTTGTCGCAAATGGCACAACAGCCGGGTATTACACTTATTAGCTAACCATCATTATCTTAAATTTCCAGATAATCACCTGAAATTATCATTTCAAAACATATCACGCTCATAAATGATATATATCCAGACTCATTTTTTTCATATGTAAATAGACTTGAAGGACTCAAAATTAAATCCAAGTCACTCACATCCATTTCATCAAAGGAGTCAATCACACCAAGAACATATCTATTTTTAAAATACTTCCTGATTTTAAACTCATTACTCCCTAACCCATAGAAAAAACAGATACACCGCGACGATTTCTCATTCATCACCCCCGAAATAATATCACCCAACAAATTATGAAAACCATTGACCTCAGGATTTGAAAACCAAACCCCCAACACACTATTTTTATTTTTAACCTTAATAACCCCCTCAGCATCCTTTAGAGGTATCCCAGATGTGATAGTGTCATATACTTTCAAATCACTTTCGAGATAAGATTGCGGCAGGTGCTCAAAGAAATCATATTTTTTGAGAAGGAAATAATACTTATAGTAATCACTAAAGAAGTCACTTGGCTGATTTATTTTCAAGGATACCTTTTTTTTCTTGACTAAAAATCCAGCGCTATTTATCGCAACCAAAAAAAGGAGGTCACTTGGAATAGTTGAGCGAACAATACTACTATACTGCTTTGCTTTTTTTCTCTGTTCCTCCGTCCCACGACCAAAGCTTTCATGAATAGACTTTAATATATGATAAAGAATTCGCATATATGGGCTTAGAGTATTCCTAGCAAAGTCATTGTACTTCCCAACGACCCCAATGATCCTCTCCGACTCGATAGGGTTAGTATCCTTACCATCATTTCTTTTTACTTTTTCGTCAGTGCCACATTCATAGCAATACCCTGCTTCATAGAGAACTTTATTATCGCCATGAACAATATCCAATGCCTCGCCGATAGTTCTATCACGCAAATATTCAACGCCGAATAGTTTATTCGTCGCCTTCTCGCTCAAAAAAACGTTCACCTTATCTAAATACATTGAATGCTGTTCCAGAAGAACGCTAAAAACCCTATCAAAGGACTCATTTTTATTATTTTCCTCTATGCTCTTGTTTGACAGAAAAACCCCTTTAGCTGACCTTGCCGCATAAATTGCGGCCATACATGTACCTACCGCAGAAAAAAATGATATTTTATTCTCCTTACTTAAGGAAAAAAGGAACCCCCCCCATAACAAATACAAAGAATAAAAAACAAAAAGGATAAAGACAAGAAACACCACTATAATTGAGAGTATATTTGATAGAAAAATCCTCTTCTGTACCGGCGTTAATGGATTCAATGGATTTACATATACCTCTCCATTTAACCCCATCTTTTCAAATGCAATATACCTACACAACCTGAATTTAGATAATAACCCACAAAGCCTATTCCAAAAACCACTATCACTTGTAAGGTCGATCATGTGACCATTATTTTTTTCAAGTCCGTCATAAAATCCTTTACTAAGACCTGAAAATATTTTTCCAGACAAAAGCATTGCTATTCTAAAAAACATTTTCACCCTCACATTAAAGCATAAGCTTGAGGTGGTAGATTATTATATTCTCAACATCTCGTACACTGGTATTATTAAACCCCAACAACCTTCGAGCCGGATAGTCTACAGAGGTACTATCGCGTGTTGGCTTATCTCTTAAACCTAACTGATGCACACGCGCGATGCGCTGCACTTTCCCGGTAAACTCCACCACCGCCGCGTTGTCGCTGCCGCTTGCTTTCATATAGCGGTTGGTTCGCAGTTTCGCGAACATCTCGCGCTTAATACGGCCTTTCTTTGCCCTGACGGGCTGGCGCTTACGCGGGGCAAAGGGCGAACCGTCCGGCGCTTTCTGCGATTTAATGCGCTGTTGTTGCCGCTGGCGCAGTTTCTTCGCAATGTCGGCGGTCATCCGACGTCGCCCGGCAGGGGAAAGGGCCGCTAACAATCCGGCGAGCTTGTCCTCAAAGGGTTTGAAGTCATTCATCCCATTTACTCACCCGTTCGCCATTACTCCACATCTCAACAGGGCGCGTCACCGGCTCCGACGGTGGCGGCTCCGGGATGTTCTCAACGTGCAGTGCGCCGTCGACCTCTTTGACCAGCGTGCGCTCGGTCAGCAACAGGCTGATACTGACATCGAGGCTGCTGTCGTTATTGATGTCAGCGTACCAGGCAAACCCTTTTTTTCTTCCCTCGTCGGTTGTCATGATGTCCGGCTGATTGACGCGCAGCCAGGCCATAATCGGCACAAACAACAGGTCAATATCGTCGGTGAAATCTGTCACCACGATGTTAAGCGTGTACCGCTTTTCAAACGACAGGGAGCGCGCCAGCGTCGCCGTATTGCTGCCGTCATCCAGGCGGAGACATAGCATATCGGGGTTGATACGCAGCACCGGCACCGCATCAGTTAAGGCTTTTCGCAGACTGTTGGGCTTTTGCATCGATTTCATCCTGGCATTGTTTAACCGTATCGACCTGGATTGCGCAGCTTTTCAGGGCGTTTTCGAGCTGGCGTATATCCGCACTCAGGTCGCCATTAGTCAGCGGATCGCTACCCGGCATCGGGCAGGGGCTGACCTTCGGGCAGGCGTTGTAAACAATCACCGGCGGCGGCGTTGGTGCAGGCGGCGCGCTGGTGCAACCGGCGCACAGCATCAGGTAAATCATCGCGATACCACCGGCGAAACGCGTCATTTTCATTGAGTAACCTCGTGATAGTTTGTTCACGCCGGAATGCCAGCAGGTTAGCCGTGGTGAGTTTGTCCCGCATGGCAACCTGCGCCAGCTCTTTGCGCTGCGACTGCTCTGCGGCAACGTTGAGCTGATTTTTCAGCATGATGATGGTGTTTTTCTGCGTACCGGCGACCCGGTTCGCACGTTCAAATGAGGCCCGCAAATTGCTGTTATCGTGTCGCATCCACAGCAGACCCGCACAGGCCAGCGCCAGCAGGAGAATCACTATTTTCATGCGGATACGCCTCCAGCCTTGCGCCACACTGCGACCAGTTTGTCGAGGCTGTGCTCACGCTGACCGTATCCGGCACCCGGCAATGAAGCCCAGATATTGCGACAGCGGGAAATCGCGCGCTCGATGCGCCCTTGCTGTAAATCTTCCAGCGCGCCACGCTCCCGAATAAGCTGAATGGCGAGCCTGTCCTGTGATACCGGGCTGAAATCCGGCAAAGCGAGCTGTTTCTGATAATGCGGCCAGAACAGATAAAGCTGCTGGTAACGCCCGGATGCCGTGGATTTTTCCCCGCGACGATTGAAGACCTTCGCCGGGCGCCCACCGGCAAACGGGTGTTCGCGATAGTCGGTAAAAATCTCCGGCTTGCCATCGATACCCGTGACGATGACGTCGTACCCGTTGTTTTTCGTCAGCGGGTGCGTCGCCGTACCCTCTGAAAACGCCAGCGTGTCGAGAAATGCCGCGACGTTGGGGTGTGTTTTAATGACCGCCATCGCTTTCCCCTTTTTTAATCCTGCGCTGAATCGCAATCTCCACCGCCTGATAACCGGCGATACCCAGCATCGAGCCAAATCCGCACACGGCAGCAGGCGGCAGGTCGGGAAACTGCACCAGTGCCACCCCGGCCACCATCGAGACAAAGCCGCCCAGCAGCATACGGCCAATAAAAAGGCGGGCGGTGATGGGCTCGCCACCGACCAGCACTTTCCCGACGACAATCAGCACGCCGATCAAAAACAGTGACAGGACGCTTTTTTCCCCTTCCGTCATGTGTTTACTCCCACAGATTAATTGTTTCAGTTACGGGGGATGACTGGACGTCGGGCAGCTCGACCACCGTGCCATGTGGCAGCACTGCGCCGAGCTCGGCCAGCCCCGGATTTGCGGCGAGCACCGACTCGAATACCCCCTCAGTACGCCCGTAATACCGGGCGCAAATCATGTCGAGCGTGTCGCCCTGTTGTGCGATGGCCTGCATCAGATTTGGCTCACGATGCTGCGGGGCTTGTCCTGGACGCGTGATACGGCCCAGCGCATGTCCCGCCACAGTTCGTCGACAGTGGTATCGATGCTGTCGGCTTTTTTGTCGCCTCTGGCGCTGGCATCCACACCGCGATAACGCTCATAGAGCGTGGCGGTCGCCATTGAGGTAACGGCGCGCAGGTAATAGAAAACGCGCACGCTCTCGCCGTCGAGATCGTCAGACGGCACGTCTGCCAGCTTGCTAAACCCCCCGGCAATCTGCTGTTCCCGCCACAAAAACAGCTCGGCATTGGTTTCAGCGATGCCGGTTTTGATGGCCTCACGCAGCCGGGCCGGGGCGACGGTCTGCTCAAGGCGCATCCCTTCACGTACTCGCTTCGGGTCGATATCAGGAAAGAAAAACGTATTTTTTATCACCGGCTCATCGCTGGCAGGCGGTGGGATGACCACCACGCCACCCGGCTGCGGCTCATCGTTCTTTTTAATAATCAGCGTCGTCATGACTACCTCTGAATAGGTGGGCGGTGGACGCCGGTCTCAGGTCGGGTAAATCCCCCTCATCGACCGACGTGCCGCCCTGGCGCGGGGCGCATTCTGTTAACCGGGGTTCTTTTTCGGTCGGCCACGTTTAGCCGGTGCCGTGGTTTTCACGGCACGCGGCGCTCTTGCCGGGGCTTTAACGACCATTGCCGGTCTGGGCTTCAGCTCACGCTCAAGCCGTTCAATGTCTTTTTTGACGCCTGCCTGACAATCGAGCTGCATCGCGCGTTTGAGGTGGGCCAGCGCGTCGGCGGGCTGTTTGTTGTCCCGTAACACCTGGCCGGTGATCTTGTGCAGCTTTGCGCGCACCTCGTCGGGCATATCCGCAGCGGCGGTCAGCGCCAGCGTGTCGAGCAGCTGGCTGATGACGACCGGTTCCCCGGCGGCATGGGCGCGCATGGCGGCGAGCGCCACCTCTTCGGTAAACATGTACTGCGGCGGGCGGCGGTGTTTACCAGGCATGGTCAGACCGTACTTAAACGCGTAGCGGGCAATATCCATCGCGCCGCTGATATCGCCGACATCAAGACGCCACAGCATGACGGTCATCACGATGTCATCCTGCGCGCCTTTGCCCTGTTCCAGCACGCCACTAACCCACGGCAGATAGAACGGCAGCAGCTCGCGCTTTTTCGTGGCTTTCAGCTCTTTACCAAAGATGGCTTTTAACGTGCGTTGGTCTGCGGCCAGCTTAACCAGCATCTGCTCGTAGGCAGTGGCATGCCGCAGCGGGTTGCTTTCCCGCTGCGCGGTTTCAATGGCCGAGACCCGCATCATGTGACGCTGTGCGGGGCTCGTCATCGGTTAGCCCTCCGGTTGCGCGGCAGAGAAATCGCCCAGCTTGATATTTTCAATGAAGCACCCTGCGGCGTAGGTTTCGACCACGTAATCGATGTTCATCGATTCGTAGTTTTCCACCTGGTCGAGTTTCGGGTTTTCGATGATGGAGCGGCGGTGACTTTCATCCATGAAATAGATGGACAGGTTATCGAGACGCGTCACCATAATCGCGTTCGCCGGGAAGTACGGCACACGCACAGCGGGCAGGTTGCCGATGCGTTTCTGGCTGATAATGATGTCAGCCGCGAGCGCTTCGCTGTTGGGCTGGTCTTTGTTGACGATCGGGAAATATTTATCGGCCAGCAGCTTTCGACCCACAATCGCTACAAGTTCGGCATCTTCCTGATAAATCTCGTCAATCAGGTTGTCGGTGGCATCCATGACCAGCGCATCGAGGTTAACATAATCGCCGTTTTTACCCACACGGATCACAGCGGAAACAACATTCCCTTCTTCGTCGACAATTTTGCTCATCACGCGGGTCGGCGCTTCATTACGGTATTTCTGCGGCCAGCCGACGGCGACGTCCTGCAACATCGGATGAGTGGCGCGGTCAGAGGTTTCGGCGCGCTCAACGCCGTTGAACCCGGCCATGATGAAATCGAGCGCCTGCCGCTGGATGATGGCATCGCGAATACGGCGCTGGAAGTCCTGGAAGCGCGCCCACAAATCCAGCTTTTTATATTTGAAGTGGAAGTCAAAGTTGACCTGATCGCACTCGTATTTTTTGGATTCCAGCGCGGTAAAGTCGGCTGTTTTACGCTCCTTGCCGCTGTTGGTGTCCGTGGTGCTGGCGATGGTGCCATTGACGCCGACGCCAATTTTTTCACCCTTCAGCTCATCCACCGGCACGATATTAATTTTCTGCAAAAAGGCCGAGGACATCTGCACGGTGTTCATCATGGTTTGCGTGACGGACGGCTCGACGTTGAATTTTTTACTCACGTCGTCCGTGTCGATGCCGTTCAGCTCGGCAACGCGGGACAGGTAGGCATTGAATTTAAAACGGGTTTCCTGACGCATAGTCTTTCCTGTTTGGTTAAATCGGGTTGTCTGACCGGGCAAGCCTGTCGCCCGGCGATAAATTCATGACCGTTTAGCAGTCGGTCAGCAGCTCATCGCCACCGCCACCGGTGGAGAGCTTGCGGCGTGGCTGCGCAGTGCTTTCGGTTTTATCCAGCGACGTTTTTAACTGGCTGAATGCCTGGCTGGTCTGGTCGGCCTTCGTGGTGACGTCCTGTTTCAGCGTCGCAAAGGCATTTTCCAGCATGGCAAGACGCTGCTCAGTGGCGGTGAGGTTTTCCTGCACATGTTCACTGACGGTCGTCACGGCTTCATGCACATCCTGAAAACGGGCGTCATCGCTGGCCTGTTTGCGGCTGAAGATCGCTTTCACTTTGTCGCTCAGGGCGGTAAAGACATTTTCCGCCTGGTCTTCAAACTCCAGCTCGGCGAGGGTGGCGACGGAAATCAGGTTGCCCGGCTCGGCTTTGAAGCGGTTGAGGGGGTTAAATTTGGCACCCCGGCAAAATTCGAGGTATTCGGTGCCGAGGCTGGCCGGGTCATCGGTCACCGCCAGGCCAACCAGGTAGCATTTACCGCTATTGGCGAAATTCGGCTGAATTTCCATTGAGGTGTAGACCTTCTGCAATTTTTTATTCATTGCGATCAGGTCATCGGTCGGGGTGATTTTGGCAAACAGCGCCAGCTTGCCTTTCAGTACCGAATCGTCGTCAATCTTTTCAGACTTCAGTTCGACTACATCGCCGTAACGGCTGAACGGGCCATCCGGCAGGATGCCTTTCAGGTGTTCGAGGTTAATGCGACAACCGTAGACGCGGGGGTCAAAGGTCTCGGCCATTTCCTGAATATCCGTCGCGCTGATAACGCGGCCGTCACAGGTATCGCCTTCGACGCCGATGCGAAACCATTTTGAAACTTTTTTTGCCATTGTCAGGAGTCCTGATATCGGGTTAACGGGTCGGGGTTAGTTTCCCGACGTCGCCGCCCACCCGCTATCTATCCCGGATGGCTTATCCCTCACACAACAGCACCTTAGCGATTCGCATCACCCGTTTCTTTAGCCTTGCCCTGTATCAATCACGGCGAGGCATCCATGACCATCACCACCGACACCACTTTATTAAACGACCCGCGACGCCAGGCGGCTTTGCTGTACTGGCAGGGGTTTTCCGTGCCGCAGATTGCCGAAATGTTGCAGACCAAACGCCCGACGGTGCAGAGCTGGAAACAGCGCGACCAGTGGGACGAAACGGCACCGCTGAACCGGGTCGAAAGCACCTTAGAGGCCCGGCTGATTCAGCTCTACGCAAAGCCCAACCTGACGCCCCACGATTTCAAGGTGGCGGATTTTCTGGCCCGGCAGATGGAGCGCTTTGCGCGCATTAATCGCTATGGCCAGACCGGAAACGAGGTTGACCTTAATCCCAACGTGGCCAACCGCAACAAAGGCGAACGCAAAAAGCCGACAAAGAACTTTTTCAGTGACGAGGCTATCGAGAAACTGGAAGAGATTTTCTTTGCAGAGTCTTTTGAGTATCAGCTCCGCTGGCACCGCGCCGGGCTTGAGCACCGCATTCGCGACATTCTGAAATCACGCCAGATTGGGGCGACGTTCTACTTTTCCCGGGAGGCGCTGCTGCATGCGCTGAAAACCGGCCATAACCAGATTTTCCTGTCAGCGAGTAAGACGCAGGCGTATGTATTCCGCGAGTACATCATTCAGTTTGCCCGCCGGGTCGATGTCGACCTGACCGGCGACCCGATTGTCATCGGCAACAACGGCGCAAAGCTGATATTTCTCGGCACCAACTCAAACACCGCGCAGAGCCATAACGGCGACCTGTATGTCGATGAGATATTCTGGATCCCCAACTTCCAGAAACTGCGTAAAGTGTCGTCGGGCATGGCCTCACAAAGCCACCTGCGCAGCACCTACTTTTCGACGCCTTCCACCCTGGCGCACGGCGCTTACCCGTTCTGGTCGGGGGAATTGTTCAACCGTGGGCGCGCCCGCGCCAGCGAGCGGGTCGACATCGATATCAGTCATGACGCGCTCGCCGCTGGCGTGGCGTGTCCTGACGGTCAGTGGCGGCAGATTGTCACCATTGAGGATGCGCTCGCCGGGGGATGTACGCTGTTCAATCTGGAGCAACTCCAGCGCGAAAACAGCGTCGACGACTTCCGCAATCTGTTTATGTGCGAGTTCGTTGACGACAAGGCGTCGGTGTTTCCGTTCGAGGATTTGCAGCGCTGCATGGTCGACAGTCTGGAAGAATGGGAAGACTTTGCGCCGTTCGCCGACAACCCGTTCGGCTCCCGCCCGGTGTGGGTGGGATACGACCCGTCGCACAGTGGCGACAGCGCCGGGTGTGTGGTGCTCGCGCCGCCGGTTGTCGCCGGTGGCAAGTTCCGCATTCTGGAGCGTCACCAGTGGAAAGGCATGGACTTTGCGACGCAGGCCGAATCCATTCGTCAGCTCACCGAAAAATACAACGTCGAGTACATCGGTATCGATGCGACCGGCCTCGGGATTGGCGTCTTCCAGCTGGTTCGCTCGTTTTATCCCGCCGCCCGCGATATCCGCTACACGCCGGAAATGAAAACCGCGATGGTGCTGAAAGCAAAAGACGTAATTCGCCGCGGCTGTCTCGAATACGACGTCAGCGCCACCGACATCACCACCTCGTTTATGGCTATCCGCAAGACCATGACCAGCAGCGGGCGCAGCGCGACCTATGAGGCCAGCCGCACCGAGGAGGCCAGCCACGCGGACGTCGCGTGGGCGACCATGCACGCGCTGTTAAACGAACCGCTTACCGCTGGCAGCGGCCAGGCAACATCATCCATTCTGGAGTTCAACTGATGAGTAAATACAAAGGCCGCAAGCCGCAGCCACAAAATCGCCCGCGCAACATGAAAGACAGCGCGCCCCAAAAAATGGAGGCGTTTACCTTTGGTGAACCGAGCGCCGTGCTCGACCGCCGCGATATTCTGGATTACGTGGAATGCGTCAATAATGGCCGCTGGTTCGAACCGCCGGTCAGCTTTAACGGGCTGGCGAAAAGCCTGCGCGCCGCCGTTCATCACAGCTCGCCGATTTACGTTAAGCGCAACATTCTGGCCTCAACGTTTATTCCGCACCCGCTACTGTCACAACAGGACTTCAGCCGCTTCGCGCTTGATTTTCTGGTGTTTGGCAACGCGTTTTTAGAGCTCCGAAAGAGTGTCACCGGTCGCCCGCTGAAGCTGGAAGCGTCACCGGCTAAATACACGCGGCGTGGTATTGAAGATGATGTCTACTGGTGGGTGCCGTCATTTGACCAGCCGCACCCGTTCGCGCCGGGCTCCGTATTCCACCTGCTGGAGCCAGACATCAACCAGGAGCTGTACGGCATGCCGGAATATCTCAGCGCGCTAAACTCCGCCTGGCTGAATGAAGCGGCGACGCTGTTCCGTCGCAAGTATTACCAGAACGGGGCGCATGCGGGTTACATCATGTATGTGACGGACGCCGCGCAAAGCGGTACCGATGTTGAGGCGTTGCGTGATGCGATGCGCAGCTCAAAGGGGCTCGGCAACTTCAAAAATCTGTTTTTCTACGCTCCGCATGGAAAACCGGACGGCATAAAAATTGTGCCGCTCAGTGAGGTGGCAACGAAAGACGATTTCTTCAATATCAAAAAAGTCAGCGCCGCCGACCTGCTCGACGCTCACCGCATCCCGTTCCAACTGATGGGCGGCAAGCCGGAAAACGTCGGTTCGCTCGGTGACATCGAGAAAGTGGCAAAAGTGTTTGTCCGTAACGAGCTCATCCCGCTACAAGACCGGATGCGCGAGGTCAACGCGTGGGCCGGTCAGGAGGTGATCCGGTTCAAAAGTTACACCCTCGACACCGAAAGTGACTGATTTTCGCCGCCTCCGGGCGGCTTTTTCTTACCCCTACGCCTGACCGCCTCAGAAGCCCGCCACGCCCTCGAACACCCCCGCACCACCCACCGACACCCTCGCGAACCCGCGCGGCACAGCGACGCTCTCAGGCTGCGAAAATAAATGCGCAAAAGTACGCTGGCGCGCAGTGCTTTCCCCGCCTCGCCTGCCCGCTTCATTGGTGGGTTTTAATGCAAGGCACGACTACCCCGGAGCCACACCAGCTCTGACAGGAAACTGATAGAACGGACAAGCTTGACGCATGCAAAACCATGCACCTGATGCATGCATAGCCAAATGTGTAGTAAAGCGTCCTGTTTTTAGCTTAAACAACGGTTACAATGCTACTATTTTTCCCACATCAAAACAAAACTCAATATCCCCATTTTCTATATTTTCATTTGTTACATGCTCATCAAAAAGATCAGTAACAGCATAGCCCGAATGAAATACCGGAGTTGATATAGATACTTCATTAAAAGGTTCCATTTCAGCTATAACATTATACTGGCCATAAACATATACATTATATTCGGTGTTAAGCCTGATGACTGTCTTCGCCTTACAACCATCAACCAATGAAAAGTTAATATTATTAAGCAAGCACATTAACATGCCTGCAATCTTCATCTTGTTATTATTAAGAGGAGACAAATCAACATTAGGGATTTCTTTTTTTAGCAACTCTGTCAGCTCAAAAAACAAAACATTAAATTCAATCGAATCGGCGCAATTTAATACTGACAAGACTTCTTGAACAATTTTCCACTCATTGACACCAATAGCAGATGTCAGTTTACAAATATCACCTTTTATTTCGTAAGATTTTTTATTATTGAGTTTTTTTCGAGCTATGTCTACCTGACCTCCTTTCAATCCTAATGTCCTTTTAAGGTATTCATTATCAAACATATTTAGCTGAAGCTTAATTAGCAATGGTAAATATTTGGGGTATTCATTTAACGCATGTTTTACTTTGTATTTATCACGCCCGTATAAAATGTTCATCAATAAATGGTTCCGTTGCATCATGTCATTAATTATACCTTTATCACGCTGATGTTTATGAGCGACAAAGCTACCAATTTCAAAAATATTTTTTGTCGCAGAAGGAAGCTCTCGCGCGGTAACAAAAAGCACATCTATGTCACTGTCTGTAAAAAAACCAGACTCTAATCTTCTCAAAATCTTTTGTATCGTTGAAATTGCTTTACTAGTATTCATAACATTTATGATGCTCGAGATAAGTTTAAATCAAAGCGAAAGAGAAATCCTGACGCCTCACATTGCGATTTCTCTATTAGACTATCCATGATTTCCATTTGCGTGCAATACCCATATAAAAAAACCATGCTATCAAACATGGGATCAATGGTTTCACATTTTTAGGGATTAACGCCAGCTATCATCTTCCCACACTTCCTGAAGGATGCTATCCAGCGCTTCGCGATCTGAATCTTCATCGAACCCCATCAGCTCGACACCGGTCATGGCTCCCCTTTTTACAGTAACGCGCGTTGACGGAAAAACAGACTGTATTCGCCTGGTCAATTCACATTGAAAAGCTTCTATTACCGGCTGGCCTATTTTTTGGTCTTTATCCAACGTGATATTTACCCTGACTTCGCCCCCCCTTTTTAATCGTTCTTCAACAGGCGTCGCGGAGAAAACAACCGAAAAGTAGTTGTTTTTCATTAAGTTCCCTCTGGCTATCTCTGCAATTAAATTCAATGCGATTTCGCGGTCTCTTTCCTTACAAGCACCCTCTGCCGTCAGACGCGCAATCATTTCGACCCGCTCAATCATAACGAGCTCTCTTAACTCTCTATCCACATAACCTCCAACACGAGATACTGTACAAGCATACAGTATCACGTATCAGTAAAAGGTGTGAAGAAAAATCACGAAAAATACACTGTATGTGCATGATATGGATGAATATTAAGGATTACCTTTTTGTTGCCATTTCAGCTATAGCCGCAACACGATTAAGGATTTTCCTAGCTTTGGCCCCATGGGAGGGTGCTGCGGAAAATATTTCTCCTCTTGCTGTCCCGCGTAGCCATTTGCCCTCAAAACAGCTTTTACCCCCCGCCATCAGGTGCAGCGCTTCGCCTTGGCTGATTGTGTTGCCGGTTGTTAGATGTATCTCGTCGATGGTTTTCGCTATAGCTGCGCTTTGCTCATCCGTTCCGTGGATGAATTTTCGCCGTGTTCCTAGCTTTTTCTTCCTGAGTCGGTTGGTCAGATCTCGTTTTTCACGCCGACTCAATGGTTTTGTTAAATCCAGTGCCAGTGGTTCGCTTTCACTCCCCGTACAGTTATTGACAGAACTCCGAGAGGGCGCAGGAGCGCCCTTAACGTCAACGGCCAAATCAACGGCACGCTTCGGCACAATTTTCCACTGCGTTAGCCGGGTTAAAATCGGGGTGTCAGCGCCGACGGCGGAATCGTACACGCCACGAATGCAGATAGTTTCCTCACCATACTGGTTAAACTCGGCGCGAGGCTCATACAGCGTGCGCACCTGCAAATCGTCGCGACGGACAAACGGGCCCCCCTGCGCATTAACGTAACCAGCCCAGTCACCGGCGTCAGCGGCATCATGGACGGCGGCAAATTCAACGCTCAGACCGTGCGCGGTCTCGGTATCAGCGAGACGACGCAATTCACGGTAGACCGTCACCGGCGCGCCGCCAATAAACTGGAATTGACGGATGTGCCAGCGCGCCGCCCATGCTGATACGGCGGGGGCAGTCTCTTTAAGCAGTTCACCGCTTTCGTCATCGGTTTCGCCATCGAGAGCATATCCGTCGATATTTTTCGAAATGTATTTAGCAACATAGCCGGTAGCGCTGCCCTTCTCCGGGTCAATAGCTTCGGCGTGGAAACGTGCTTTTTTGCCTTTATCGCTTCTCAGTTCGTGGCGGTCTTCCTCCCACGCATAATCACGGATGATAAGGCGCACGCGCTCAACGTCTTCCGGCAACATAAACATAAGCATGTGCCAATGCGGCGTACCATCATGGTGAGGCTCGGCAACACGTATGCCGAAAATGCGGATTTCTTCCCGGTGCAACTTGGCGCGTATGCGCGCCCAAAGGCCGGTTAGATAGCTCTGCGTGTCCGACGGGCTGGCGCCGTTCCATTTACTGTTACGGTAGCCCGCTTTAGTCGTGGCGTGATATTTAGACGGTGCGGTCAGGGTGTAAAACTCCCCTACATAACCTAATTCATTGCAGATATTTTCAAACCCACGGATGCGGGTCATCAGCTCGCAGCGGCGTATCGCAGGGTTAGCGACAGAACCGTCATATTTTTCTATCAGGCTGATGCGGTTGCCGTCTTCGTCTTCGAGATCCAGTCCCTTGAGAAATTCGCGCGTGCGGCGTTTCTGCTCACGCCAGTCAGTCACACAGTTTTTACTCGCGTAGGCGTGTCGTTTCTTGCTGACGTTGCCGACTGCAATTTGTAGATGTTCGCGCCATGCCGATGCGACACGACGCAGACGATTACGCCACCATGACTCAGTAAACATACGGATTACTGCTGGGGCGATATCATCTTTGTTGAAGTATTTATTTGCCACGCGCTCCCAATGGGGAGGAGTGACATTGAATTGCAGAGAAATAAAACCAGCGTGCATGTACCAGGTGTATAGCGTTTTTAGCTCACCAAAACCTGAATCATCAATATTTGTCAGCTCAGAACGAATGAAATTAGCAATGTCACCGGCCAGTAGGTCAACATCGGCTCGCGACATATCAGGAAGGCGGTTATATCTGGCGACCAGATTAACCATACGTGACGCCAGATATTGCATGAGTCGGGTGTCAAAATGACCACCGAAAACGGCAGTTGAGACATTACTGTTGATACCCGCGCTCTCGTATTTTTTTGCGACCAGTTCAAGACGTGGCAATGCCTTTTTACAGAAGCTGATTAAAAAAGCATTGGCTCGTTGACTGCCCTGATTTTGCTCCAGCACCGTAGCGGTACGATATACGTCAAAACGCACGCACTCAGGCTGGAGAGAAAGCACTTTTCGCGCATGCAGCAAAGCCGCGAACATACGGTCGCGGCGATGCTGTTGGTCATAGGTAAGATATGGGCTGGCTATTGCCGACCGTGGAGCATTCCACGGATAAGCATAAGCAACCGTAGAGCTATGCATCAACGCTAGCCCCTTGAATGGCTGCTATGCATAGTTGCCCTACCCGCTTAATTTCTTCCGCCATAGCGTCAATGGCAGTAATATCCGAGCCATGAATCTGATGGTGTATCAGGCCGGAAATAAGCTGGTTAATCTTCGGATAATAGCCGATAGTGTCGAGCCATTCTTCACCAGCTTTATTTCCTGACTTAACTACTTTCTTTTCATTCAGGATGAATTGATATTGGTCGCTGGTAATAACCCATTTGTCGCCGACTTCGATGCGAATACCCATTTATACCCCCCGGTAATGTTTGGATTTGAGCTCGGCGATTTGCTGGCAGGTTACACAAAAGGCCACTCCCGGAATCGCAATGCGGCGAGCTTCCGGGATTGGTGTGTCACATACCTCGCAGGTAAAACGAGAAGGAGCAGCGATACGGCTGCGCGCGTTGTTGATAAGGCGCTCACGTTCTGCCTGTTCACGCTGTTGTGCGATATCCATTGCATCGGCCATTAGTGCAGCTCCTGAGATTCGTTTTCGTAGCGGGTGGCTTCACGGCGCAGCAGTTCAGCCGCTTCTATGGCGCTCATACCTTTGTTAGCGATATGGGTTGCCAGTGCCTCAAGGCGGATAGATACAGCCAGTGCGCGCCCTTTGCGCTCTTCAGATTTTGCCTCTTCCAGCAATACGGCCAGCGCCTCTTTATCGACTTTGAATTGACGGGGTTCGATATTTTGCATTGTGCTTTCTCCTGAATTCGGGCAATGGGAAGCCCGACGGGTTGACGTCAGTTAATGAAATTTGTGTATTAATTCGGCATTGTAAGCCGCTTTGGAAATAAGCTCACCACTGCGCGAAAATGATTCATCGCCGTAATAAGCGCTTTTTTCTCGTCAGTAGTCAGCTCACTTAATTGGAGCTCATGACGAGCCGCCGGTATTTTTGCCAGAAAGAAAATAGCGGCCAGCGCCCGATTATTTTCTTCAAATTGTGGATCACGTTTATCGCGCATATCATCGACAAAACGTTCTACCTCTTTCCAGCAATCGCCCCAATATCTAGCGCGCAATTGAGCCACATGATTGAGGCCAGCCAGACGTTCACCCGCTTTTAGCGGAACAGTCGCGGAAACAGCTTCGATAGCCATGATTCCCCCTGTTTTTGTGTAGAGAGGTCAGCCAGTAAATCAGCCTGTGATCGGCTCGGGTGCCAGCGCTTGCCGTCCTTACCTGTGATCCAGCCGTGTCCGTAGTGCATGCCGGGGCTTTGCTTAACGAGCAGAGAAGCGAATGACGGTTCAGTATTCAACATACATACCTCACATCAGCCCGAACGAGGCACCGAGACCGCTCATGGTGTCGACTACGCTAGTCATTGCCGGGTTAGCCTGTAATCGCGCCTGTAATGCCATTGCCGACAGCGACAGCATGCGAATACCCGCGTTTACGCTCGCAATCATGTTTTGCTTACGGGCCGTGGTAAGGCGGTCGCCTGAAACGGCACCGCTCGCCAGTTCGCCGAGTTCACTCATGGCGCGCATGACGTAGGATTGCAGTTTTTCTTTTGCCAGCTCGTTGACCGGCACGCATGGCAAACAATGGATCTGCGCCAGAAAACCATCGACAAGGGTCGAGTCTTCGGTCAGGTCTGTCAGAGTCCAGATTTCGCGCGGCGTTAACTGGTGTGGCTGTTCCGGGTTGAGTTTGTTGTAAAGCGTATGCGGCTTGATACCGGCTTTATCGGCCAGCTCTTTCACGTTATGCGTGGCCGCGAATTTTCTGCATGCATCATCAAAGTGAGCATGTGACGAAACGCGAAAATCTAACATGTTTAGGCTCCCTCTAATCACTATGATGATTTACACGTTAAGTGAAATGTCGCATTCACTCAGAGCTTGAATAGTCAGAGCAGCCATGTTCACTTCAACCAGGCCCTTAGTCTGTTTACCCTTTGGCTTGATTGGCAACTTTCCGTATTCAATCAGGTTCTTAGCTGTTTCTTTGTTAGTGCCAGTACGGCGGCAATACTCATCAAGTGGCAGGTAAGGCTCAGGGATGACGATTGTAATGTTTGGTCGCATAATGCAAACTCCGCTAGTTAACCTGTACGGCAATACAGGGCAATAATGGGCAATGTTTCTTTAAACCTACAAAGCGGAGTTTAATATCACTCCACGAAAACTTTCAAGGATAAGTTTTCATGAAGCTACAAATTGATTTTTCACAAGGCGGAAATGACACCTTAGATCGCGTCATTGAGGCGTATGGATTCAGAACTAAAGTCGCTCTTGCAGAACATCTAGGGATAGCGAGTAGTAGCCTTGCTAATCGATATAAGAGGGACTTTTTCCCGGCAGATATCGTGGTTCGCTGCATGGCTGAGACGGGCGCTACGCTTGAGTGGCTGGTTACCGGGAATGGGCCAAAGTTTGACGGCGAAGACCTCGACATTCTGAGAATTGCCAGACAAAAAATTGTCGACGGTCAGCTTTATGACTCAGGGGTTCTTATGTTGGATAAAGCTACATTTTTGCCAGGAAAAGCAGTACCAACGAAGCCTCTTTGTATCATTGAAAGCTCAACGACGTATGTTATCGAGAGGGAGTTTTCAGAGGTGTTTGATGGTGAATGGCTTGTCGATATTGAAGGTAAAACAAGCGTAAGGACACTGACCCGGATCCCAGTAAAGAAAGTTCGTGTTAGCGGCGCTGGCGCGGCTTTTGACTGTTCCATTGATGACATAAGCGTTATCGGGCGTGTGGTGCTAACAATAATCAGCGGATGATTAGTTATGACCGTTCGAAAATTAAGTGATGGGCAATGGGTCGCTGACTTTTATACAGTCAATCGCAGCGATGGAAAGCAGGGTAAAAGAGTCCGTAAAAAATTCTCTACTAAAGGGGAAGCTCTTGCATTCGAAAACTTCACAATGCAAAAGGTTGATAACTCCCCCTGGCTAGGTGATGGCAAAGATCGCCGTCGTCTTTCCGACCTCGTTCACCTTTGGTTTGACCGTCACGGAATTACCCTAAAAGATGGCGAGAAAAGAAAGAAATCCATGCTATGGGCGGCGGAGTGCATGGGCTCCCCACTTGCTAGCGAATTTAGCGCCCAGCTATTTACCGCATACCGCGCAAAAAGGCTTGAAGGGCATTTCGCTCGTACAAAGAGAATTAGCCAAGTATCGCCACGGACGATGAACCTTGAACACGCTTACTTTTTGGCTGTCTTTAATGAACTTAAACGATTAGGTGAGTGGGCACCACCCAACCCCCTAGAAAATGTCAGGCAATTTCGTACTGAAGAAAGCGAGATGTCATATCTCACAGCTGAGCAGATTGAATCGCTGTTAAAAGAGTGCCGCAACAGTTCTGCTGAAGACCTAGAGATAATCGTTAAAATTTGCCTGGCAACTGGAGCGAGATGGAGTGAAGCAGAAAGCCTAAAGCGTTCTCAGGTTTCCTCGGGGAAGATCACTTATATCAAGACTAAGGGTAAAAAGAATCGAACAATACCCATATCGGCCGAGCTAATGGGGGAACTTCCCAAAAAGAATGGTGCGCTATTTACCCCGTGCTACTACGCCTTTAGAAATGCCCTGGATCGCGCAGGGATAGAGCTTCCCCCAGGTCAGTTAACTCATGTCTTGCGGCATACGTTCGCCAGCCACTTTATGATGAACGGCGGGAACATCCTCGTATTGCAAAAGATACTGGGGCACACCGATATAAAAATGACAATGAGATATGCACACTTCGCCCCCAACCATCTTGAGGATGCTGTCAGACTCAACCCTTTAGATTGTCGCAAAAGTGTCGCAGCAACTTAGAATCATTGCCCTATATTGCCTTATATATTTTTATTAACGGTATGATTATTAAGTAAGTTATTGTTTTTTGTTTGGCCTTCATGATTCTCATAATCGCTTGGTCGTTGGTTCAAACCCAACAGGGGCCACCAGATATCAAGGGCTTACGTGCAAACGCAGGCCCTTTTCCTTTTCAGCCTTCCCTGAAGAGAACAGCGATCGGCAAACCACCGGCTTAACCTGGACCTGCGCTTATGCCGACAGGCGCCGAAGACGCCCGCCGGGTATACCGCACTATTTCAGCCCAACGCTCAGGAGGTCGGTAATGCCATCATGTGGTATTTATTGCCATTGAAGTTAAAGAAACCGACGTCTTCAAACTGGTTGCGGGTATGAAACGCATACGAGCGCGGGTTCAGTACATTGACGAAAGTAACGATGACGGGATAACGCGGGGCGAACACCTTGCGCTGATACTCAAGCAGCAACTCGCCCACGCCCCGACCACGATACTCTTCTGCGACGCAGATGGGGCCATACTGATATGAGCTAGCCGCATCCAGTTTTTTCCCCTGGTAGCGATATTCGTTGAGAATACTTGCCATATATTTAAACATGGGCCAGGGGCTGAGAAATTCCCACGATCCGCCGAGCAACAGGCCAATAACCTTGTCACATGAACGATCAACAGCGATCACCACACCACTTTCGGCTGAACTCAGTTCGCTTAATTGCTGCTCCGTCATATCGGTGGTGACAAATCCATTCGCCCGCTGCTCGCCTGCAAGATTTTTAGCGTGATAGCGCTCCAGCAATTGTTTCACCTCAGGGATGTCTACGTCTTGCGCCAGACGAATGACGATATTTTCATTGACCATTGCCATTTCATACTCCTGTAAAATATTTTACTGAAAGCGTCACCATCATCGCACCGACGGTGACAAACAGAACTTTGCGAATGATTTCACCATTGGTTTTAATGGCGGGCAGAACCATAAGCGCCATGTACCTCTGCATTTTTTGCTTCAATATAATCAGTACAGGCGGGAATGATGGAGGACTGGGTGATTTGCCGGATATAAAATTGCGGTAGTTTCCATATTACATAACAGTCCTCTTCAAGCCTTTTCCTGAATTCGTCTGTTGGTATGGGAAGCGCGTCTTTGATACGATCGGCGATTGATAGAATAATTCCATTCTTCATAAACATACCCTGTCCTGAAGCTACCAGTATAATAAGATTTGTTTCACTATTTATCTGAATAACGCATTCAGATATTTCCATTTCATTCTAAATAGTGCGGTCAATTTATAACGCAGATTTATTAACCCCTTCAAGATAGCGGATAAAATCCAGACGATCTTTCTACCTTGCGAGCTGATTACAACCCTTTAAATTTTAACTACATAATTTTTATAAAACTTTATCCTGCCGGGATAAAGCTGAATCAGTTCAGCTAAATATTGTCAACAATTCATTAATAACAAATAGAAATAAGATATATCAACATTAGCAATGCTACTGGATACGACGTTTCTCAAGTCAGTTCAGCGATGCGGGCAATTGCGCATTTCCATCCCTGCAGCCCTCAGGATCGTGGATGTCGAACGGCCCGACCTGACGGTCGCGTTCATTCGGTCTACCACGAGGGCGTGGCGTAATACCGGCATACTCATAGACAGGTTAAGTTGTCAGGAATGAAAGACAGTGATTGCCCTGCCACCGCTGCCATTGACACGATAGTTGCCGCGTCTGCATTAATAGCTAACTCAAGCAAGAAGCGGGCTTTGCGAATTTTTTAGCTGTGCCCATTCTTTTTCCTGCAGGTGGCTAGCCAGCATTAACGTGCAAGCCAAATGTTGGTGAATTGCTTATCCGCAATGAATGTGGCATAACACCGGTCCATAATAGAAAGAGTTTCCTTTTCATATTGTTGGCGCAACATCGAGGATTTGCTGATGCAATTAACGGTTCTGGTTGATAATAATACATTAATTGACAGGTATCTTGTCGGTGAGCCTGGTGTATCCTATCTGATTGAGCATGATGGACAAAAAATCCTTTTCGATACCGGATATTCGGATGTTTTTTTGCAGAATGCGCAAACGTTGCAAATTGATTTAACCACCATCGATAGTATCGTTTTATCGCATGGGCATAACGATCATACCTGGGGCCTCAATCATTTAACCCAACATTATGATCGCCTAAATTTCACGCCTGAGAGAAAGATAAACTTAGTTTGCCATCCAGATGCATTAAACCCAAAGTATTTTGATGCAAAATCTATAGGGATCAACTACAGATTCGATCAAAATGATCTCTTCTTCGATAAAATTTGCAGCAAAAAACCTTATCCACTCACTGAAAACATCATCTTTCTTGGTCAAATACCAAGGGACAATAAATTCGAGATGCTGACACCGGTAGGCCAAACGGTGGATGATAACGGCGAAATCACTGATGATTACGTTATGGATGATTCTGCGCTGACAATAAAGACAGAAGAGGGACTGGTGGTAGTCACAGGCTGTTCTCACGCGGGAATAGCTAACATTATCGAATATGCCAAACAGGTTACTGGAGAAAATCACATTGTGTCGGTCATTGGCGGATTCCATCTGCAAGATGCCGATGAAGATCGCCTCACGCAGACAGGAGATTACCTTAAAGCATTGTCCCCAGATTCCCTCTATCCATGCCATTGTACCGATCTTGCGGCTAAGATTAGCCTGGCGCGTTTTATCAAAATCAACGAGGTCGGCGTTGGGCTAAAACTAGATTTTTCTGCCGCCGGGAAATGAATGCAAAAGAGGGCAGTCGGCATGCGGGAGAGCAAACGGCAGCAGCAGCAGCGGCAGCAACCAGGCTCGTTAAAATTCAGGTCAATATCTGAAAAATAACCATCGCCTGCGCCAGCTGATCGAAATCAATACTCCCCTCTCGCCCCTCTTATATATAACCCGTTGACTCACAAAAAGGATGAAATGATGAAAATACGGGATATATCAATCAGTACCTGTCTGGCACTGTTATTAATGGGTTGCGTAGCTAAACCGCCAATGGCGACGGAAAGTGAAATGAAAGAGGCCGCCGCCTTTGCTTTTAATGTCGATGCTTCACAGGTGACAATTTCCGATGCGAAGCAGCAGGATGTGAAAACCAATTTTGTGGCCACCATCGGCAAAACCAGCCATCGATGCTATGTGACAAAAGCCGCCGAGCCGAAACTTTACGGACTGATCCCACTGGGCGGCGGCAGTACCGTCTCTGATGCCATCTGTGCCGGCAGCAACCCGACGCCAGCGAGCAAAACCTGCGACGCCCTGTCGAAAAAAGCGGGCCGCTGCTGAGCCTTTGCGCAGGAGAAGGCCGCTGACTGCACACTTAGTCACTTTTCCTGCCGCTTTACCGCGGTCGCTTAATTCAGCGACCGCACCTGCTGATAAGAATTGAGCCGTTCACGCAGCGAAGTCAGCCAGGCATCTGGCTCCTGGCGGCAGATTTCGGTGAGGATCGGCGTCAGCACCAGCTCAGCTTCATGAAAGTCGGTCCACTCCGGCGGCTGCAGAGAAAAAGGATCGTTCATCAACCAGATCACCATCGGCGTCCAGGTGCGCGGGTCCAGTTGCAGATAATCCTGACAGCGCATCATATCGCGAGTCCGTACCTCATCGGGTGCGATATTCTTTCCCGCCGCGGCGCTACTTATTGCCAGAACGATTATTCCTGCCATCAGACGTTTCCAACCCCATTTTCGCCAGAGGGCGCGCTTTTCTTTTGCCATTGTTATTATTTTACCTGCCAGCTGTCACCGGAGGGTATTCCCGGCAACTCACCTTAAAAAGAGCAGATTAATCGTTTGCATTTTTTTTAACAGCAGACAGCGCTGAAATCAGTGAACGCCTGTTCCTACAGCTGTCATCCAGATATGCAAATATATTCAACAAGCACTCATCCACAATATTTTCCCGGCCGAAAACGATTTGTGTTACAATTGCGCCTTATTACGGCACCGATAAAAATAACCTCCGCCGCACCTGCACCAGGCATCGCCCTTCTTTTTTCATATCAGGATTTACGCCCCCATGAATGCGATAATCATTGACGATCATCCATTGGCACGTATCGCCATTCGCAACCTTCTCGACACCAACGGCATTACCGTCGCGGCAGAACTCGACAGCGGCGCCCATGCTGTGCAGACCGCAGAAAGCATGCAGCCTGACCTGCTGATTGTCGATGTCGATATTCCGGAGCTCAGCGGCATCGACGTTCTGGAGCAGCTGCGCAAACGCCGTTACCGGGGAAAAATTATCGTCATTTCCGCGAAGAATGAACTGTTCTACGGCAAACGCAGCGCCGACTGCGGGGCCAACGGTTTTGTGAGTAAAAAAGAGGGAATGAATAATATCCTCGCCGCGATCGACGCGGCCAATAATGGCTACAGCTATTTCCCTTTTTCACTGGAGCGCTTCTGCACGCACGGCATCACCGATCAGGACCGGCTGGATACGCTGTCAACGCAGGAGATGAAGGTTTTCCGCTATATCCTCTGTGGCGTCGACTACACCACCATCGGCAGCAAAATGAATATCAGCAATAAAACGGTAAGTACCTATAAGGTCCGTCTGATGGATAAATTAGGCTGCGGCTCCCTGCTTGAGCTTTATGACTTTGCGCAACGCAATAAAATAGGGTGATGGCATGGTGGTTCGTCTTATTTTATCCGTCGTTGTCGGGTTGGCGCTGAGTCTCTCTCCTGCCACGTATGCCATGAAACAGCTGGAGCTGAAGAGCCATTCTCATATCGCGGCGATCGATATCCCGCTTAGCGGTAAGGAGAAAGCATGGCTGGCGGCGCAGCCTACGCTGACCGTCGGGACCTGGCTTCCCGAGAGGACGCCCATCGTCTATGACGGCGACGAGAAAAGTTATCAGGGCATTAACGCCGACTATCTGGCGCTGATGGCGCACAGCCTCGGACTGAAGGTGATTATCCGCCAGTATGACACCGAGCAGCAGGCGCTCACCGCCCTGGCCGACCGGCAGGTGGATACCCTGCTCACTCAGGTGGCGCACCGGGATGCGCTCGCCCCGGGCCTGGATCAATCCGCGCCGCTGCTTAAAACCTGGCCGGCGCTGGTTACCTCGCTGAAATCCCCCCTGCCGCCGCTGACCACTGACCGCCGCGTTACGCTGGCCTGCACCCGCGAATGCGCCTTTTTCGATATTATTCAGCAGGCGTTTCCCAACGCCAAAATCACCCTTTACGATAGCGACTATCAGGCGCTTGCCTCGGTGGTCAGCGGTGAAAATCAGTATTTCATTGGCAACAACATCACCACTGGCCACTGTATCTCGAAGTATTTCTCGCAATCGTTGGTCATTGCGCACTATTTTCGTCAGCAGGAACAACACAACCGCTTCGTCACCCGCGACGATCGGCCGGAGTTACACCAGATCCTCGAACGTTTCATTCATGCCATCGACAGCGATACCGCGATGCGGATCATGCAAAACTGGCTCAACCGCGGCGATCTGTCGTTTCTCAATACCCCCCTCCCCTTTAGCGCCGAGGAGCAGCGCTGGCTACAGAAGCATCGTCGCGTCCGCCTGCTGGTCAACCCCTACTTTCCGCCGTTTACCCTGGTGGATGACGAAGATGAGCTGCGCGGCATCATGGCCGATATGCTGAATATTTTCTCACTGCAGACCGGACTACAGTTTGAACCCATCCTGGTGCGCAATCGCCACGATCTGGCAAAGCGCATGGAAAAAGAGGACTGGGCGATCATGCCCGCCGCCACCCTCAATTCGCAGCCGCAGGCCTACGTCACCCTCAGCGATCCGCTCATTAACGTGGCCTTTGTGCTGGTCGCTCGCGGCAGCGCGCCCGACCCGCATCTGCTGACGCGATCGGCGCGGATCGCCCTGCCGGTGGGGCCGATTGCCGCCCACGACCTGAAAGCGCGCTTTCCACAGGTCAACTGGGTGGAGACAGATAACGTTGGTATCGCCATGAAGATGGTGGAAGAAGGCGAAGTGGATGCCGCCGTGGCCTCGGAGCTTTCCGCCCGCTATATGATCGATCACTACTATCCGCAGGGCCTGCACTACACCCGCATCGACGGACTCCCCGTCGCCGCCATTCGACTGGCCATCCCGCGCGATGAACCGGTGCTGGCCGCCATTCTTGGCAAAGCGCTGCAGGCGATTCCACCACGGGATATTCTGCAGATGACCGAGAAGTGGTCGAAAATATCCAGCCAGCAAATAGAGAACTGGAGCCAGTACAGCCGCCAGTTTTACCAGCTGATCGCCTTTGCGCTGGTGCTGATCGCCATCAGCCTCGGCTGGGGACTCTCCCTGTGCCGGGAAGTACGCAAACGCAAAGACTCCCAACAGCGGCTGGAAGACGAGCTGGCGCAGAAGGAGGCGCTCTCCTGTGCGCTGGAGCACGAGAAAGATAAAGCCGTTCAGGCGACAAAAGCGAAGAGTCGCTTTCTGGCCAGCATGAGCCACGAGCTGCGCACGCCGGTGAGCGCCATCGTCGGCTTTCTGGAGCTGCTGGCGAAACCGGAGCTGAACGTCGGCCAGCGTAAAGAGGCGATCGAGCTGGCGGGGTCGACGGCGCAAACCCTGCTGGGACTTATCGGTAATATTCTCGATATCGACAAGATTGAGTCGGGAAAATACCAGATCACCCCGCAGTGGAGCGATGTCGCACAGTTAGTGTCGCAGCAATGCCACACCTTCGACGCGCTGGCGCAGCAAAAGGGCATCGTTCTGCACCACCATAACGCGCTGCAGGAAGGGATCATGCTGTGGCTCGACCCGCAGGCGCTACGGCAAATCCTCAATAATCTCATCGGCAATGCGCTGAAGTTTACCGCCGAGGGTGCGATTCAGGTCAGTTGCCGGCTGGTGCAAGCGGATGAGACGCAGGGGGAGCTGACGCTCATCGTCAGCGACAGCGGCTGCGGGATCAGTGAAGCAGAGCAGGCTACTCTCTTCCACCGCTATGCTCAGGCGCGCCAGGGGCGCCAGCAGACCGGCTCCGGACTGGGGCTGGTCATTTGCAAAGAGCTGGTTGCGCTGATGCAGGGTCGACTGGAGATGGTCAGTCACCCGGGGGTGGGGACAACTTTCACCATCACCCTGCCGGTCAAGGCGAGTCACTGCGCGCTTCATGCGCCGCAGGCATTGCCCACCAGGCCGCAGGCCCTGCCCGGGCTGGCGATATTGATAGCGGACGACCACCCCACCAACCGGCTGCTGCTTAAACGCCAGCTCAGCACCATCGGCTATAGCGTCGATGAAGCCTGCGACGGTGAAGAGGCGGAGAATAAGCTCGCCAGCAAGCATTACGATCTGCTGATCACGGACCTCAATATGCCCAGGAAAGATGGTCTGGCGTTGGCGGCCTCGTTACGCCGTCGCTATCCGGGCCTGGTCATTTGGGGCGTGACCGCCAGCGCGCTGCCGCAGTCACGGGAGGCGTGTCTGGCCAGCGGCATGAATATGTGTCTGTTTAAGCCGGTGTCGGTTCAGACGCTGAGCCATGAGCTCAGCCGTTTAGCGGGGGGCCGCGCATCACCTAACGTCACCCGGCACCTGAAGCTCAGCGTGCTGACCGAAAATACGGGGGGAGACCAGGCGCTGATGACTGAAATACTGGAGACGTTCCGCGATGCGTCGGCCACAGATTTGCAGGCCGCCGGACAGGCTATCGCCCGGCATGAACCGCAGACCTTTCTGCGAGCGCTGCACCGTCTGCACGGTTCAGCACAAATTCTGGGGATTACTGCGCTACAACAATTGTGCGCCCCTTTTGAGGCTAAGCGACCTGATTCGCTGACGCCGGCAAGCTGTCTGGAGGTGGTACAGCACATCACCGGCGTCATGCGCGAGATCGACGGCGAAATCAACGCCCTGATCGGCCGCTAGCCGTTCCGCTCGGGCAGTCCGCCTGCCCGAGCGTTAAGGGGACATCCATGTCAGTTTCTTCCTCTGCGCTCTCTCAGGGTGGAACGAGGATCAGTTGCCTGCCACCAGCATCTCGCTATCCACCACAATGCCCTCTTCAGCGCCCTTCAGCACCAGATTCGCTTCGTAATACTTCCCGGCTTTCAGCAGTTTTTGCGCCTGCGCCACCGCTTTACGGGTCTGGTTGAGCGGCATCAGATACTGGTTCTCGATCACGCCGATGCCGGCCAGACGCAGGGTATCAATAGCCCCTTTCTGGTCACCTTTCGCCAGCTTTTCGTTGGCAGATTTAATGGCACTCTCTTTTTCCGGTGTGGCCACGTAGTCTTCAGACAGGGCGACGGTCGCGTTGATCACCACATAGCGATCGGCGATCATTTTTGCTGTGGCGTCAGTTTTCACGAACTTCGCCCAGCTGGCGTCATCGGCGGCCAGCAGCGCGGCGGCGTCGTCTGTCAGTTTTTTGGCGCTCTCCGGCTGGCCGTGGAACAGCGCCAGACGGGCGAACTGGACGTCGCGCATCGCGTTCGCGCCCTGCACCGCCACCTGCAGCACATCGGCAGCTTCTTTCTGTACCTGCGCCGTGGCTGCCGCGGTTGGCGCTGCCGTCGCGCTGTCTGCCGCCCACACCGGAGAGGTACCCATCATGGTTGCCAGCAGGCTCGCCAGAATGACTTTTTTCATTGTTAACTCCTGATTAAAATCGGTAAGCATCACCAAACGCAGCCAGCTTAAAAAATATCGTGGTTATTGAGAATCAGAGCCCGGAAGCGATATTGCGGGCCTGGTCTGACAGCTGTCAGACCAGGCGTATAAAGTGACCTCGGCGCTCTTATTTACGCCTGGCGATACCGCGGCCTACTATTTTTCTCAGACATTTTTTTTGGCCCGCGGAATAAACCATACGTTTATTTCAGCGCCAGGCCGCCTACCGGGATCTGCGGAGCAATTATGTTTATGTTTAGCCATTACACTTTAAATGCGTTTAGTCCACGCATCTTCTTACGATATAAACGGCATGCCGGCATGATGGCCGCCCTGCTGTTTATCTGCGGGGCCTGTTGCCTGGCCTGGCCGTTGGTCGCCGGTTGGTATCTCGCCGTGGTAACCGGCATGTTGTTGATGATCTGTGGCTTCTATTCACTGTACAGCTTGATTGTCTTCCGCCAGCAGCACTGGAAATCACGCCTGGTGGCGCTGATCTTCGCCATCGCCTGGATCGTGCTCGGCCTGAGCTTTGTCGTCAATCCCCTCAACGGTATGAGCAGTCTGGCCATTTTATTTGGCTTTTTATTTGTTCTCGGCGGTATTTCCCGCATCGTCAGCGGATGTAAAACCCGAAAACAAAGCGGCGCTGGCTGGAATATTTTTATTGGCCTGCTGGATTTACTTATCGCCTGTCTGTGGCTGGCCATGAATCCGCAGCAAAGCTGGTTATTTATCACCGCATTTATCGGCGTTGAAATGATATTTAGCGCCATCGGCTTTCTGGTCCTGCGCAATAAGATGAAGCACGCCCAGGCTTAAGCCGTATTTTATCACTGGAGAAGAAAATGAATTTACCTAAAGCACTCGTGTTGACCGCGGCGGCCACCACATTCTGTCTGATGACCAGCCCGGCGTTCGCGGTTCAGGAAACCACACCGCAGAATATGACCTGTCAGGAGTTTATGGATATGAACCCGAAAAGCATGACCCCCGTGGCCTTCTGGGTCGTGAATCGCAACACCGACTTCAGCGGCGGCGACTATGTCGACTGGCATGAAGTCGAGACCGTCTCGGTGCCAAAAATGTTGCAGCAGTGCCACAAGAACCCCGCCGCTAAACTCGGCGATCTCAGCGCGGTCATCAAAAAATAACCCTGCTCCCCGGCATCAGGCCGGGGAAACCCGCCGCGCTGCGGCGGGTCCCGCTTTACTCATCGATACCGCATTCGCACGGCAGATGGCGGCCGATAAGCTTGCGATACAAAAACGCCCCGATAATCGCCCCCACCACCGGCGCCAGCAGCGGCACCCAAAAGTAGGGTATCGACTGCCCGCCGGTAAAGGCGATCGCGCCCCAGCCGGCCAGACTGGTAAACAGTTTTGGGCCGAAGTCGCGCGCCGGATTCAGTGCAAAGCCGGTTAGCGGCCCCATCGACGCGCCGATCACGGCGATCAGCAAGCCAATCAGCAACGGCGCCAGCGGCCCGCGCGGAATTCCGTTGCCGTCGTCGGTCAGGGCCATGATCATCGCCATCAGGATTGCCGTGATGGTGGTCTCCACGGCAAACGCCTGTATAAAAGTGATATGTGAATGCGGGTACGTGGAAAAGACCCCGGCCAGGTTAAGGCTGGCGGCAGTGCCGCGCACGATATGCTGACTCTGTTCAAGATCGAGAAACAGCTGGCGATAGAGCCCATACACCAGCGCGGCGGCGCAGAAGGCCCCGGCCGTCTGGGCAACAATAAACGGCAGCACCTTGCGGCGTTCAAAACAGGCGAACAGCCACAGGGCAATGGTCACCGCCGGATTAAGGTGCGCGCCGGAGACACCGGCCGTCAGGTAGATGGCCATGGCGACGCCAAGGCCCCAGATAATACTGATCTCCCACTGACCAAAGCTGGCCCCGGCGACCCGCAGCGCAGCGACGCAGCCCGCGCCGAAGAAAATGAGCAATCCGGTGCCAAGAAACTCGGCCACGCACTGCCCGGTTAAGGTAGAAGTCTGGTTCATTATCGGCATCCTGAAATAGCACGTTAAAGAGAGAGGCTGGCGCGAGCGCCCGTTTAATTCGCCTGACCGGCCAGTACCAGCCCGGTGGCGACCGCATTGCGCGGCCCTTCTGTTCCCCGAATATTGCCCTGCCCGGCGACCACGCCATAGTGCGACAAGGCTTCCGTGATAAGCTGCGGGATCTCAAAGTCCAGCGATGAGCCGCCCACCAGCACCACAAAGGCGATATCGCGAATGGAACCGCCGGGTGAGACCTGGCGCAGCGCGCGCAGGCAGTTGGTGACAAACACTTTCTCTTTCGCCTGCCGGCGCACGAGACGAATTTTTTCCAGCGGGCTGGCGTTATCGATCGGCACCAGTTCGCCCTCCCTGATGTACACCACTTTGGCGAACACCGCCGGGCTGAGGGCTTCCCGAAAGAACTCCACCGCGCCATTCTCATGACGAATACTGAACAGGCTTTCCACTTTGGCCAGCGGGTATTTTTTAATCGCTTCCGCCAGCGAAAGATCCTCGAGGCCTAACTCGGTTTTAATCAACAGGCTGACCATATTCCCCGCCCCGGCGAGATGGACCGCCGTTATCTGCCCCTCCGCGTTGACGATCGCCGCATCCGTCGAGCCGGCACCGAGGTCGAGGATCGCCAGCGGCGCCGCACAGCCGGGAGTGGTTAACGCCCCGGCGATGGCCATGTTGGCCTCCACGCCGCCCACCACCACCTCGGTCTGCAGTCGGGCGCTCAGTTCGCGGGCGATAACCTGCATTTGCAGGCGATCCGCTCTCACCATCGCCGCCATCCCGACGGCATTCTCCATGGCGCACTCGCCGGCCATCCCGCCCTGCACCTTGCGCGGAATAAACGTATCCACTGCCAGCAGATCCTGGATATATATCGCGCTCATCTCATGGCCGGTCAGGGACGCCATTACCTTGCGCACCCGCTCAAGCATGCCGCCGGCGTGGGTGCCCGGTTCGCCGCGGATATCGCGTACCGGAGCGCAGGCGCTCATCGCCTGCATGATGGCTTCCGCGCCCTCGGCGACATCGGCCTCTCCGCGGCGCTTTTCGCCGCTAATGTAGAGGTTGCCCGCCGGGATCACCCGCGACTGTACGTCCCCCTGCGGGGTCTTGAGCACCACCGCTGAACGGTTGCCAATCAGGGCGCGGGCGATGGGGACGATGGCCTGGGTCTCTTCCGGGCTTAGCCCGAAGAAGGTGGCGATCCCGTAGGGATTCGACAGGATCCGCACCACTTGGCCCGGCGCAGCCACTTCCACCGCCGCCATCACCCCCTCGGGGACCTGCTCCAGCAGCGTCACTTCATCCACCACCGGCAGGGTTTTACGCAGGCGGTTGTTCACCAGCACGCCGTCGTCCTTTTTGAGGATCGCCGCCACCACGTTGATCCCCCGGTCGAGCGCCTCATTGAGCCACCACACGGCGTCAAGGAAATCGACGGCGTCGTCAATCAGTACGATCCACCCCTCGGCATACTGCGCCGCCGGCAGCGTCGCCAGCCGCCCGAGGGCCATAGTCGTCCCCACGCCAACGCCCACCCCGCCCGGAGTCTGCGGGTTATGACCGATCATGGTCGATTCGGTGATAATGGTCTCGGTGATGGTTTCCATCGCCACATCGCCAATCACCGGCGCGGCTTCGTTAAGATAGATGCGAGAGACATCGCTCATCGACCACGGTGTTTTCGCCAGGGCCTGCTCCAGCGCGGCGAGGGTCCCGGCGATATTGTCCCGCGTCCCTTTCATGCCCGTCGTCGCGACGATCCCGCTGGCAACAAACGCCCTCGCCTGCGGGTCGTCGGACGCCAGCGCCACCTCAGTGGTGGCGTTGCCGATATCAATCCCGGCTATTAACGGCATGCTGACCTCCGCTTAGCTTCCTTTACGCAGCTTATGCCGCTGCTGATACACTTCCGCCGACTCCCGGACAAAGGCGGCATTCACTGTCGCATGCCAGGTGTGCTCCAGCTCGTCGGCGATCGCCAGCAGCTCCGCCTGCGAGGAGCGGAACGGGCGCAGCGCGTTATAGATAGCCAGAATGCGCTCGTCAGGAATGGCGATAAGCTCCGCCGCGCGGCGAAAATTGCGCGCCACCGCATGGCGCTGCATCTGCTCGGCAATCTGCGCCTGGTACTCAAGGGTCTGGCGGGAGATCCGCACATCCTGCGGGCCCACCTCGCCAGAGAGCACCTTCTCGAGGGTAATATCGGTCAATGGTTTGCCGGTAGGCGTCAGGATATGCTCCGGGCAGCGGGTGGCTAACGGATAATCCTGCACGCGCATGGTTTTCTCGCTCATGGTCACTCCCTTACTAAGTCGACGTGCAGGGTGACGGGCTCGGCGTCCTGCACCACATGTTTGGTCTCTTTGATATGAAATAGCGCGGCTTTGGCCATAAATTTCGGCCGCACCATCTGATCGTTCACCACCGGCACCGGCGAAGGTGACTCTTTGCGCGCATAGCGCGCGGCGTTTTTGCCAATCTGCCGGTAGGTCTCCAGCCTCAGCAGCGGCGCCTGGGAGAACAGCTCCAGGTTGCTGAGCGGCAGCAGATCGCGCTGATGGATGACCGTGGTCCCCTTCGACTGGATACCGATGCCGATCCCCGAGCCGCTCAGGTTGGCCGCATCCCAGGCCATAAAGGAGACGTCGGACGTGCGCAGAATGCGCACCACCCGGGCGTGAAGCCCCTCTTCTTCCACCCCGGCAATCAGCTCTTTGAGGATCGCGCCATGGGGCATATCGATCAGCGTGTGATGCTGGTGTTTATCGAAGGCAGGGCCGACGCCGATCACCACTTCATCGGCACGTTCATCGGCAGAAGCCACCCCGCCCTCGCGGGTTTTCAGGGTAAAAGAGGGCTGAATTTGGGTTGTCTGTTGCACAGGAATACCGCCTTATTCAATGGTGTCAGGCTGAACCACGCCCGGAATATTTTTGATCTCCGCCCAGCGTTCGGCAGAGATGCGATAGCCGGTGCCCGGCCCCTGATAGTCATTGATGTCGTTGACCGCGCTCACCACCTCGAATTGCCGATCGAGAATGGCCGAGGTCTGCAGGTAATCGCCGGTGACCCGCTGGCGCAGCATATTGAGAATATTGCTGGCGATATCCTCAAAGCCGCTGCGGCTCAGCGCGCCGACAATATCGAGGCCGGTGATGTTGCGCTTCATCATCTCTTCCACCGCGCTCAGATCCTCCACCACGTTACGCGGCGGCATCTCGTTGCTGCCGTGCGCGTAGGTGGCGGCCTCCACCTCCTCGTCGGCGATCGGCGGCAGCCCCAGCTCGCGGAAAACCGCCTGGATCGCCCGCGCCGCTTTCTGGCGAATGGCAATGGTTTCCGCCTCGGTCACCGGACGCAGGCCGCCGTCAACCATCAGGTCACGCTGCAGGATGTTGTAATCATCAAAATCTTCCGCATCGAAGTTCGAGCCGGCGAACATGTTGTCGTAGTTCGGCACCGCGCTGTAGCCGGAGAAAATAAAGTCGGTGCCCGGCAACATCTGCATCAGGGTGCGCGCGGTGCGGCGAATATCCGAGTGGGAGAAAGTCTGGTCGTTGGCGGACGCCACTTCGAGGTCGAGCATAGAGGCAATCAGGTTTTCCGCCAGCACCGCCCGAATGCCCGACGGCACAGCACCGGTCATGCCGATACAGCTCACCGCGCCGTTTTGCAGTCCCTGAACCCCGGCGCCTTTGGTAATGAAGATGCAGCGCGATTCGAGGTAGAGCATCGACTTGCTCTCCGAATAGCCCATCAGCGCTTCGGATCCGGTGCCGGAGGTGTAGCGCATTTTCAACCCGCGGGAGGCGTAGGCCGAGGCGAGGAACGCCTTTGACCACGGCGTATCATCGCCGTCGGTAAATACCGCCTCGGTGCCGTAGACCGACACCGTCTCGGCGTAGCTGGTTAAGCCACGCATGCCCAGCTCCAGCTCGGTGGCCTCTTCCACCGAGCACTGCGTCAACACGCCGGGGCGGCCGCACTGCGAACCGACCAACAGCGCCAGGGCGTTAAACGGCGCGTAGCGCGCGATACCGACCGTGGTCTCCTGTTCTGAGAAGCCGCGGATCCCGGCCTCGGCGGCGTCAGCGGCAATCTGCACCGGATTATCTTTGAGATTGGTGACGTGGCACTGGTTGGAGGGGGTCCGGCGGGCACGCATCTTCTGCAGCGCCATCATCATCTCCACCACGTTCATCTGCGCCATCACCTCGACCGCTTTGGCCGGCGTGATGGCGGTAGTGATGGCAATGATCTCCTCCCGGCTGACGTGAATATCCACCAGCATGCGGGCTATTTCCACCGCCTCCAGGCGCATTGCCTGCTCTGTGCGCTCAACGTTGATCGCGTAATCGGCGATAAACCGGTCGATCATGTCAAACTGGTCCCGGCGTTTGCCGTCCAGTTCGACGATCAGACCGTTGTCCACTTTTACTGAAGAGACAGGGTCAAAGGGGCTGTCCATGGCGATCAGCCCCTCTTCAGGCCACTCGCCAATCAGCCCGTCCTGATTGACGGGGCGCTGGGCCAGTACTGCAAATCGTTTTGATCTTTTCATTGTTCATCGGCTCAAAAGGTGAAATCCGCAGACGGTAGCGAATACGCCGGGCCAGCGTCGTTGCCGCCCGGCCATTACCGGCAATAGCGGAACTTTAAATGAGCCAGTGGTGAAAAAAATAAATTTAATTTCGTTTCAATTTGGCACACGAAATCTACCGACAGTTTCACTATGAAACTTTACTCCGGCGGCAAAAATAAAAAATGTGATCGCCCGCAATGATGTAAATCAATTAATAAAAAACGCCCTTAATTACGTTTTGCCGACGCTATTTTAACCCTATTGACTAAATCATGGCGGGCGACAAAATAACGCTGACAAAAATAAAGCAAGCCAACCGAATGGTAATAGTTTTTACTATCACCCCCTACTGACTATTCGCGCCAGCGTTATCCTGGTGCGGGAGAGAATGATGAACAAGAGCCAACAAGTTCAGACAATCACCCTGGCCGCCGCCCAGCAAATGGCGGCGGCGGTGGAAAAAAAAGCCAATGAGATCAAGGTGGCGGTGGTGTTTTCCGTGGTTGACCGCGGAGGCAACACGCTGCTTATCCAGCGGATGGACGAGGCCTTCGTCTCCAGCTGCGATATTTCCCTGAATAAAGCTTGGAGCGCCTGCAGCCTGAAGCAAGGTACCCATGAAATTACGTCAGCGGTCCAGCCAGGACAATCTCTGTATGGTCTTCAGCTAACCAACCAACAGCGAATTATTATTTTTGGCGGCGGCCTGCCAGTTATTTTTAATGAGCAGGTAATTGGCGCCGTCGGCGTTAGCGGAGGTACGGTCGAGCAGGATAAATTATTAGCCCAGTGCGCCCTGGATTGTTTTTCCGCATTATAACCTGAAGCGAGAAGGTATATTATGAGCTATCGTATGTTTGATTATCTGGTGCCAAACGTTAACTTTTTTGGCCCCAACGCCATTTCCGTAGTCGGCGAACGCTGCCAGCTGCTGGGGGGGAAAAAAGCCCTGCTGGTCACCGACAAAGGCCTGCGGGCAATTAAAGATGGCGCGGTGGACAAAACCCTGCATTATCTGCGGGAGGCCGGGATCGAGGTGGCGATCTTTGACGGCGTCGAGCCGAACCCGAAAGACACCAACGTGCGTGACGGCCTCGCCGTGTTTCGCCGCGAACAGTGCGACATCATCGTCACCGTGGGCGGCGGCAGCCCGCACGACTGCGGTAAAGGCATCGGCATCGCCGCCACCCATGAGGGCGATCTGTACCAGTATGCGGGAATCGAGACCCTGACCAACCCGCTGCCGCCTATCGTCGCGGTCAACACCACTGCCGGCACCGCCAGCGAGGTCACCCGCCACTGCGTCCTGACCAACACCCAAACCAAAGTGAAGTTTGTGATCGTCAGTTGGCGCAACCTGCCATCGGTCTCCATCAACGATCCGCTGCTGATGATCGGTAAACCGGCCGCCCTGACCGCGGCGACCGGGATGGATGCCCTGACCCACGCCGTAGAGGCCTATATCTCCAAAGACGCTAACCCGGTGACGGACGCCGCCGCCATGCAGGCGATCCGCCTCATCGCCCGCAACCTGCGCCAGGCCGTGGCCCTCGGCAGCAATCTGCAGGCGCGGGAAAACATGGCCTATGCCTCTCTGCTGGCCGGGATGGCTTTCAATAACGCCAACCTCGGCTACGTGCACGCCATGGCGCACCAGCTGGGCGGCCTGTACGACATGCCGCACGGCGTGGCCAACGCTGTCCTGCTGCCGCATGTGGCCCGCTACAACCTGATCGCCAATCCGGAGAAATTCGCCGATATCGCTGAACTGATGGGCGAAAATATCACCGGACTGTCCACCCTCGACGCGGCGGAAAAAGCCATCGCCGCTATCACGCGTTTGTCGATGGATATCGGTATTCCGCAGCATCTGCGCGATCTGGGAGTAAAAGAGGCCGACTTCCCCTACATGGCGGAGATGGCTCTGAAAGACGGCAATGCGTTCTCGAACCCGCGTAAAGGCAACGAGCAGGAGATTGCCGCGATTTTCCGCCAGGCATTCTGAGTGTTAACGAGGGGGCCGTCATGTCGCTTTCACCGCCAGGCGTACGCCTGTTTTACGATCCGCGCGGGCACCATGCCGGCGCCATCAATGAGCTGTGCTGGGGGCTGGAGGAGCAGGGGGTCCCCTGCCAGACCATAACCTATGACGGAGGCGGTGACGCCACTGCGCTGGGCGCCCTGGCGGCCAGAAGCTCGCCCCTGCGGGTGGGTATCGGGCTCAGCGCGTCCGGCGAGATAGCCCTCACTCATGCCCAGCTGCCGGCGGACGCGCCGCTGGCTACCGGACACGTCACCGATAGCGACGATCATCTGCGTACGCTCGGCGCCAACGCCGGGCAGCTGGTTAAAGTCCTGCCGTTAAGTGAGAGAAACTGAATGTACCGTATCTATACCCGCACCGGGGATAAAGGCACCACCGCCCTGTACGGCGGCAGCCGGCTCGAGGAAGACCACATTCCCGGGATCACCTACGGCACCGTCGATGAACTGATATCCCAGCTGGGCGTCTGCTACGCCACGACCCGCGACGCCGGGCTGCGGGAAAGCCTGCACCATATTCAGCAGACGCTGTTTGTGCTGGGGGCTGAACTGGCCAGCGATGCGCGGGGCCTGACCCGCCTGAGCCAGACGATCGGCGAAGAGGAGATCACCGCCCTGGAGCGGCTTATCGACCGCAATATGGCCGAGAGCGGCCCGTTAAAACAGTTCGTGATCCCGGGGAAGAATCTCGCCTCTGCCCAGCTGCACGTGGCGCGCACCCAGTCCCGTCGGCTCGAACGCCTGCTGACGGCCATGGACCGCGTGCATCCGCTGCGCGACGCGCTCAAACGTTACAGCAATCGCCTGTCGGATGCCCTGTTCTCCATGGCGCGTATCGAGGAGACTAGGCCTGATGCTTGCGCTTGAACTGGCTGGCGTCAATATCGTACTGCTTCATTTTGCGCCACAGGGTGGTGCGGCCGATATTGAGCAGCTGCGACATCTCCTGCACCCGCCCGCTGGTCACCCGGGCGGCGTGAATAATAGCTTCCTTTTCGATGGCGCTAAAGGTCAGGCTGGCCGGCAGCAGCGATGACGTGCTATCCCCGCCCGGCCGCTCGGAAAAGAGATATTCCGGCAGATTACTCAGGCGAATGTGGCCGTTGTCGCTGCTGATGGCGATATTTTCAATGACGCTGTTGAGCTCAAAATCATTCCCCGGCCACGAGTAGGCCACCAGCTGCGCCAGCGCGTCATCGTCCACTTTCAGTCGCGAAGAGAAACGCTTCTCCAGGCTCTTCAACCGGTTATGCACCAGCGACGGAATACTGTTGCGTCGGGCGCGCAGCGGCGGGATGACGATCTCGAACGAGTGCAGCGCATAGTACAGCTGGCGGCTAAAGCGGTTCTGCTCCACCAGGTTGGCCAGATCGACGGTGGTGGTGGCGATCACCTTCACATCCACCGGGATCAGGCGCCGGGCGTCAAGGCGGGTGAGCACTCCCTGCTTAATGACCTGCAGCAGAGCCGACTGCAGCTCCGGCGCCAGATACTCAATCTTTTCCAGAAACAGGGTGCCGCCGTTGGCCAGCTCAAGCCGGCTCAGGCGGCCATTCTCATCATCAGTGGGGGCGCTGCCCATAAAGTCCTGGCCCAACACGCTGTCGGCATACAGCTGGCAGTTGACGGCGATGTAGGGGCCGCCTGCCCGCTCGCTTTCATTGTGGATGGCCTGGCTCAGCAGCTCTTTCCCGACCCCCTCTTCGCCGCACAGCAGCACCGGGAAGCCGCCGCGCGCCGCCTGGCGGCCAAAGTGGATCAGGCGCCGGGTTTCCGGATCGTCAGCAGACATCTGCTCAAAGGTGTGGCTGACTTTACCGAGCTGGCTGGTCATCAGCTGCCGCATCTGCTCCACCGGGTGCAGGAGCAGGATAAAGCTGTTGCCTTGCGCCTCGACAATCGGTTTTAAGGTGATCACCGCGTCGACAAACTGATGCTGGCTTTCAAAGGTGACTTCGACGTGATTCAGGCCGCGGGCGTGTTTGATGGCGCGGCGCAGCAGCGCAGGGAGGGTCACCAGATCGGCGATATTTTTCCCCTGGCTGGCCTGGGCATCAAGATGCAGCAGTCTCGCCGCCTGAACATTGAGAAACTGCAGGACGCCCTGCTCGTTCCACGCCATCACCCCATCGTCCATGCTCTCCAGCAGGCCGTACATCTGATTGAGGTGGCGGTTGGATTCCGCCAGCAGGCTGTCGGTGAGCAGTGAATTGCCCACCTCGCGGGCGATGGCCAGCGTCAGGGAAAGGTCGGCGCTGGACTGGTGCTCCACCAGGCAACCGAGGGAGATGGAGCCGAATAGCCGCCCGTGATTATCAAACACCGGCGTCGAACAAAAGCTCCATGGCTGCAGGGCCTGCTTAAAATGCCGATCGCCGGCGGTGTTGATCGGCTGCCCCTGCATCGCGGCCAGCGACAGCGCGCAGGTGCCGATAATGCTCTCCGCGCAGTAGCTGCCGTCGCGAAATCCCAGGTCAGCCAGCTGGGCCAGCGTTTGCGGTTCGCCGCAGCGGCTCAGGATGCAGGCGGTCTCATCAAGAATAAACAGCGCGCAGGGGCGACCGTCCATAAACTCCCAGGCGTCCTCCAGCGCCGCCTGACCGATGGTCAGCAGCGCGGTTTTACGCCGACAGATGGAGTCGAAGGTCAGGCCCTGGGCCTGGTGCGGCGTTTGCCAGGTTTCACGCTGCATAAACTTGCTGCAGCGATGCCATGACTGGGCGATGACGGCAGAGACCGCCTTCCCGGTATCCTGAGTCTGAACAGTCATACTGTTTTCCGCGTTTTACCATAGAGAACCCCTCCGGCAGCCACTGCCAGAGGGGAGAAAGAAAAACCGCCGACCGGCGCCAGCGGTTTAGCCACCGCGAATTAACGCGCCAGCCACTGCTGGCCTAACAGATCGGCGGTGAGGATAGCGGCGTGCACACTCTCCGGGGTCACCGCGAACGGCATATTGTGGATGGTTTCCCCTTCCGCGCAGGTGGCTTTCGCCACCGCGGCGATTTTCGCGTCGATCCCCTCTTTGACGCCCATCTGCGCGAGGGTCACCGGCAGGCCGACGCGCTGGCAGAAGCCCAGCACCGTTTCAATCTCGTCCATCGGGCTGTTCTGCAGCACCAGCTGCGCCAGGGTACCGAAGGCCACTTTCTCGCCGTGATACAGGTGGTGGCACTCTTCCAGAATGGTGAAACCGTTGTGGATCGCGTGGGCGGCGGCCAGGCCGCTGCTTTCAAAGCCAATGCCGCTGAGGTAGGTGTTCGCCTCGATGATGCGCTCCAGCGCTTCGGTCACCACCCCGGCCTGTGCCGCCAGACGGGCCTTTTCGCCCTCCGCCAGCAGCGTATCATAGCACAGGCGGGCGAGGCTCAGCGCCGCCTCGGTGGACTGCCCCCCGGCCATGCTGGTGGCGCGCGCATCGTAGCAGGCCTTGGCCTCGAACCAGGTGGAGAGCGCATCGCCCATGCCGGAGACCAGCAGGCGTACCGGCGCTTTGGCGATAATCGCCGTGTCCATCACCACCATATCCGGGTTTTTCGGATAGATCAGATACTCTTCAAACTCACCCGCTTCGGTGTAGATCACCGACAGCGCGCTGGTTGGCGCATCGGTCGAGGCGATGGTCGGGATCACCACCACCGGCAGCTTCTGGTAGTAACCGATCGCCTTCGCGGTATCGAGGGTTTTACCGCCGCCGATGCCAACCACGCCGCGGCAGCCCTGTTTTTGCAAAATCGCCATCAGACGGTTAATTTCCGCATGGCTGCATTCACCGTTGAACCGTTCCGCATGGCAGCGAATATCGTGGCTCTGCAGACCATTCACCACTTTCTCTCCCGCCAGCTTCATCACGAAATCGTCGGCGATGACGAAGAAGCTCTCCGCCAGGTTTTTGGCGTATTGACCGAACAGGACAGCAGCATCAGGACCCTGAAGATATTTGGCTGGAGATTGAATAACTTTTAGCATTCCTTTCACCCTCAAATAAGTGCGCATGTAGACATGAAGAGCCCTGGCGTTATCCGCGCCGGCCGGAAAACGCGGCCTGAACGGAACGGTACCGGAGCAGTGCGATCACTGTAGGGCCGGCAGGGAACAAAAAAATCTTTCGCCTTTTTGTTCTGATATGAAACACAGCTTAAATTTTTACGTTTCATATTGGAACAAAAAACCCTGTTCTCTGTCAGGATTGCGATCCCGATCCGCTCATCTGCCGCATAATGCCCTTACCATCCCCCCTTTTCGGCCTTTTTTTCTCCCGCAGCCGGCAGAAAATCAGCAAAAATTTTTTCCCACCCGCTTCGCCAGCCATCCTGACCGCCGCTTATAACAGAAGAAAAAAAGCGCGCCAGCTCGCATTTTCACCGTATCCTCGGCAAAAACGTTCCATAAAGAAACAAAATCAGGAAGCAATGTTTCGTAATGAAACCCGATCGTCGGGGCATTCTTTTTTTCGTCCGCTCAGCCAGAATCATCATATCGCCAGGCACGCTCCACCGTCAGACGATACCCCTACGCGATGACCGCCTCCGCCAGCAGAGAGGCCGCATCGAACCTTCTCCAACGGAGCACTGAATAATGAAAAAGCTGATTAACCGTGTTGAAGATGTACTGAATGAACAATTACAGGGGCTGGCTAAAGCCCATCCGCAGCTGACCCTGCATCAGGACCCGCTATATGTGACCCGCACCGACGCGCCGGTGGCCGGCAAGGTGGCCTTGCTCTCCGGCGGCGGCAGCGGACATGAGCCGATGCACTGCGGCTATATCGGCCAGGGCATGCTCTCTGGCGCCTGCCCGGGGGAAATCTTCACCTCGCCGACGCCGGACAAAATGTTCGAATGCGCGATGCAAATTGACGGCGGCGAAGGCGTTCTGCTGATTATCAAAAACTACACCGGCGACATCCTGAACTTCGAAACCGCCACCGAGCTGCTGCATGAGAGCGGCATTAAAGTCACCACCGTGGTGGTCGACGACGACGTGGCGGTGAAAGACAGTCTCTATACCGCTGGTCGCCGCGGCGTCGCCAATACCGTGTTGATCGAAAAACTGGTCGGCGCCGCCGCCGAGCGCGGTGACTCGCTGGAAGCCTGCGCTGAACTGGGCCGCCGCCTGAACAATCTCGGCCACTCGATTGGTATCGCTCTCGGCGCCTGCACCGTACCGGCCGCCGGGCAGCCCTCCTTTACGTTGAAAGATAACGAGATGGAGTTCGGCGTCGGCATTCACGGCGAGCCGGGCATCGACCGCCGCCACTTCAGCTCGCTGGACCAAACCGTCGATGAGATGTTCGATACCCTGCTGGAGAATGGCGCCTACAGCCGCACGCTGCGCCAGTGGGATACCGTCAAGGGCGCGTGGCAGGAAGTGAAGCAGAGCAAAACCGCGCTGCAAAACGGCGACCGGGTCATCGCGCTGGTCAATAACCTCGGCGCCACCCCGCTGTCCGAACTGTACGGCGTGTATCACCGTCTCGCCCAGCGCTGCGAAGCGTCCGGCATCATCATCGAACGCAACCTCATCGGCAGCTACTGCACCTCGCTGGATATGTCGGGCTTCTCCATCACCCTGCTGAAAGTGGATGATGAGACGCTGGCGCTATGGGACGCCCCGGTTCATACCCCGGCGCTGAACTGGGGAAACTAAGGAGCACGACATGTCACTGAACAGAACGCAAATCGTCGACTGGCTGTACCGCTGCGGCGACATTTTCACCAAAGAGAGCGATTTTCTCACCGGCCTCGATAAAGAGATCGGCGACGCCGACCACGGTCTCAATATGCACCGCGGCTTTAGTAAAGTGGTCGAAAAGCTGCCGTCGATCGCCGATAAAGATATTGGCTTTATCCTGAAAAATACCGGCATGACGCTGCTCTCCAACGTTGGCGGCGCCAGCGGCCCGCTGTTCGGCACCTTCTTTATTCGCGCCGCGCAGGTCACTCAGGCCCACCAGAGCCTGACCCTCGACGAACTGTACCTGATGATCCGCGAAGGCGCGGACGGGGTGGTCAACCGCGGCAAAGCGGAGCCAGGGGATAAAACCATGTGCGACGTCTGGCTGCCGGTGGCGGACTCCCTGCGCCAGTCCAGCGAGCAGCACCTGTCGATCGCCGCCGCGCTGGATGCCGCCTGCGAAGTGGCCGAGCGTGCGGCCCACGCCACCATCACCATGCAGGCGCGTAAAGGCCGCGCCAGCTATCTCGGCGAGCGCAGCATCGGACATCAGGATCCCGGCGCAACCTCGGTGCTATTTATGGTTCAGATGCTGGCCGCCGCCGCCAAAGAGTAAGGAAATCGCGATGGTAAACCTGGTTATTGTTTCTCATAGCGCCCGGCTGGGCGAAGGTGTCGGAGAACTGGCCCGGCAGATGTTAATCAACGATGGCTGCAAACTGGCGATCGCCGCCGGGATCGACGATCCAGACAGCCCGATCGGCACCGATCCGCTTAAAGTCATGGAGGCGATCGAATCTGTCGCCGATACCGATCACGTGCTGGTGATGATGGATATCGGCAGCGCGTTGCTCAGCGCCGAAACCGCCCTCGATCTGCTCGATCCGGCGATTGCCGCGAAGGTGCGGCTGTGCGCCGCGCCGCTGGTGGAAGGGACGCTGGCGGCCACCGTCAGCGCTGCCTCCGGCGCCGGGATCGACAAGGTGATCGCCGACGCCATGAGCGCCCTGGAGGCCAAGCGGGTTCAGCTGGGTTTACCTTCGCCAACTTCTGACGCCGCGCCGGCGCCGATGCTTGCCGACGACGGCGACACAAAATCGGTTTCAGTTATTATTAACAATCACAACGGCCTGCACGTGCGTCCGGCGTCGAAGCTGGTCGCCGCGCTGGCGGGTTTTAATGCCGATCTGCTGCTGGAGAAAAACGGGAAGTGCGTCAAACCGGACAGCCTCAACCAAATCGCGCTATTGCAGGTACGCCGTAACGATAAACTGCGCCTGCTGGCCCGCGGTCCGGATGCCGACGCGGCGCTGGCGGCGTTTCAGGCGCTGGCCGCCGATAACTTCGGTGAATCGCCTGCGGCGCAACCGGCAGCGGCTCCGGCAACGCCCGAGCGCGTCGAAGGCGTTGCCCTGCGCTATCCGCTGGCCCTGATCCAGCCGCTCCGCCCGGCTGCCGCCGATGCTGCCCGCGAGCAGCAGCGCCTGCGCCAGGCCATCGACCAGACGCTGGCGGATCTTATCGCCCTGACCGAGCTGGCGGAAAATAAATTTAACGCCGATATCGCGGCGATCTTCGCCGGGCACCACACCCTGCTCGACGATGACGATCTGTTTGATGCCGCCAACGATCGTCTGCTCACCGAACAATGCTCGGCGGAATGGGCGTGGCATCAGGTGCTAATGGAGCTCAGCCAGCAGTATCGCCAGTTGGATGACGCCTACCTGCAGGCGCGCTATATCGATATCGAAGATATTCTGCAGCGCACCCTGCGCCATCTGCAGGGTATTAAGCAGACGCTGCCGACGCCCGGCGAGCCAACAATTATTATTGCCGACAACATTTATCCCTCAACCGTCTTACAGCTGGATGCCAATCTCGTCAAAGGCCTGTGCCTGCGCGATGGCAGCGAACAGGCTCACGGCGCGATTATCGCCCGCGCCGCGGGGATCGTGTGGCTGTGCCAGCAGGGCGAGGCGCTGAATGATATTCAGCCTGGCGAAGCCATCGCGCTCGATATGCGTAACCAACGCCTTATCCGTGACTAAAATTCACGTTGACCGTTACCGCTCCGGAGGCCTGCCTCCGGAGGGTGAGTTTTCGCTTACTCTTCAGGAACCACTATGTCTCAATTCTTTTTTAACCAGCGCGCCAGCCTCGTCAACGATGTGATTGAGGGTACCATTATCGCCAGCCCGTGGAATAACCTCGCCCGTCTGGAGAGCGACCCGGCGATCCGGGTGGTGGTCCGTCGCGATCTGAATAAAAACAACGTGGCGGTGATCTCCGGCGGCGGCGCCGGCCATGAACCGGCGCACGTCGGCTTTATTGGTAAAGGCATGCTGACCGCCGCGGTCTGCGGCGATCTGTTCGCCTCGCCGAGCGTCGACGCGGTGCTTACCGCCATTCAGGCGGTGACCGGCGAGGCGGGCTGCCTGCTGATCGTCAAAAACTACACCGGCGATCGGCTTAACTTCGGCCTGGCGGCGGAGAAAGCGCGCCGTCTCGGCTACAACGTGGAGATGCTGATCGTCGGCGACGACATTTCGCTGCCGGATAACAAGCATCCGCGCGGCATCGCCGGGACCATTCTGGTGCATAAAGTGGCGGGCTATTTCGCCGAGCGCGGCTTCAACCTCGCCACCGTCCTGCGTGAAGCGCAATACGCTGCCAGCCATACCGCCAGCATCGGGGTGGCGCTGGCCAGCTGCCACCTGCCGCAGGAAGCCGACAGCGCGCCGCGCCATCAGGCCGGTCACGCCGAGCTGGGAATGGGCATCCACGGTGAGCCGGGCGCCTCGACGATCGCCACGCAAAACAGTGCGGAAATCGTCAACCTGATGGTGGAAAAACTGACTGCCGCCCTGCCGGAAACCGGCCGCCTGGCGGTGATGCTTAATAACCTCGGCGGCGTGTCGGAGGCTGAGATGGCGATCCTGACCCGCGAGCTGGCCAACACCCCGCTGCAGGCGCGCGTTGACTGGTTAATAGGTCCGGCCTCGCTGGTGACGGCGCTGGATATGAAAGGCTTCTCGCTGAGCGCCATCGTGCTGGAGGAGGGTATTGAAAAAGCGCTGCTGTCGGACGTGGAAACCGCCGGCTGGCAGAAGCCGGTGCAGCCGCGGGCAGTTAACATCATGCCGTCCACTCTCGCCAGCGCGCGCGTCGACTTTACGCCCTCAACCAACCCGCAGGTGGGCGATTACGTCGCGCAGGTGACCGGCGCCCTCTCCGGCCTTGAAGCCCATCTCAACGCGCTGGACGCCAAAGTGGGCGATGGGGATACCGGCTCCACCTTCGCCGCCGGGGCGCGTGAGATTGCCGACCTGCTGCAGCGCCAGCAGCTGCCGCTAAACGATCTGCCAACGCTCTTCGCGCTGATCGGCGAACGTCTGACGGTGGTGATGGGCGGCTCCAGCGGGGTATTGATGTCTATCTTCTTCACCGCTGCCGGGCAGAAGCTGGGACAAGGCGCCAGCGTGGCCGAGGCGCTGAACGCCGGTCTGGAACAGATGAAGTTTTACGGCGGCGCCGATGAGGGAGACCGGACGATGATCGACGCTCTGCAGCCGGCGCTGGCGGCGCTGCTGGCCGAACCGGAGAACCTGCAGGCCGCTTTTGCCGCGGCGCAGGCCGGGGCGGATCGCACC
>OGPE01000157.1_pt1 | contig 50925 bp, 39 predicted proteins | sample 1552881 | NCBI WGS metagenome assembly OGPE01 (sample SAMEA2580236, study PRJEB22360) | human gut metagenome | biome: human gut; feature: human-associated habitat; material: faeces | place: Denmark | collected 2008/2010 | reverse complement strand
GAGTTTTTCATTTATTTGAATCCTCTCTCCCCTCATTTTTTGCAAGTGGTAATAAATCTTTCCCCGGTTTGTTACCACTTGTTTTTTGTTTTATAATATTGTTTGGGTGCAAAAGAGTCGTATGCGGCTCTTTATTCTTGATAAATTATTACTTTTCGGCTAAAATAAGATTTGATCTTATTTTGGCCGAAAAAAGAGGTGCAGATATATGGAATATATTCATAGAGATTTAGAAAAAAAGATAAAAGAATTAGCAGAAGACTATTCCTGTATATTAATTACAGGACCGAGGCAGGTTGGAAAAACAACTTTATTTAAAAAATTAATGGATGAGAATAGGACAGTGGTGAGCCTGGATGATCTGGAAGAAAGGAAACTGGCACAGACAGATCCTGCTATGTTTTTGCAGATGCATGATCTTCCGATTTTAATAGATGAGGTACAATATGCTCCGCAATTATTTCCATATATTAAGATGGCGATAGATAATGGAGCACCGGCATCATCATTTTGGTTGACCGGATCGCAGGCATTTCGGATGATGGAGCTTGCACAGGAATCTTTGGCGGGAAGAACTGCTATTATTCACATGTCATCTTTGTCACAGCATGAGTTGTATGGAGCAGGCGAGAATATTAAGTTTAGTGTTGATCTGGAAACATTAAAGCATCGAAGCAAAAATGGAACAAAGGTGGAGTTGCCGGAGCTATATGAGAGAATCTGGATGGGATCTATGCCGGGTTATAGAAGTGGACGATACAAAGACAGAAATGTTTTTTATTCTAGTTATATTCAAACATATATTGACAGAGATGTATCAGAGTTGATTACAAATGTTGATAAACTTGTATTTATGGACTTTGTAAGAGCTGCAGCATGCAGGTGTGCACAAATGTTAAATATACATGATATAGCAAATGATGTTGGCGTTTCAGATGAGACAATTAAACGATGGCTGCAGGTGCTTGAGAAGTCCGATATTATTTTTTATTTACGTCCTTATTCTAATAATCTGTTAAAGAGAACAGTTAAGACACCAAAATTATATTTCTTTGATACAGGCCTGGTTTCGTATCTCACAAAATATACAACTCCGGAAATACTTGAAAACGGGGCGATTAATGGGGCAATACTGGAAAATTATGTTGTTTCCGAAATTCGGAAGACATATCAAAATGAAGCGGATGAATGCCTTATGTGGTATTACAGAGATAAAGACAGTAATGAAATTGATATGGTGATTGAAAGTGATGGTATGGTGCATCCGTTAGAGATAAAACGCTCAGTAAATCCAGGAAGTGAACTGACCAGGGCATTCAGAATTCTGGATAAAGGAGCAGTTCCAAGAGGAAAAGGAGCAATCATCTGTATGCGTCCGAAACTTTCAGCTGTTGATTCAGAAAATTACATTGTTCCGATCTGGACAATATAATAAAGAATTTGTAAATAGAATGCAGAATCTGTTTATAAACACATCAGAAAATAAACACAATTTAGACACACATCCCTTATATACTATGTATTGTAAGAGTTTTTCATTTATTTGAATCCTCTCTCCCCTCATTTTTTGCAAGTGGTAATAAGTCTTTTCCCCGATTTATTACCACTTGTTTTTTTGCCTTTTCGGCGGTATACTTCCATTATTAAATTCACAACAGACGGAGGATAACAGGTATGATTTCGGAAAAATATGCAGATATGACAACCAAAGGTTCTATAATAAGAGAATTTGCGCAGTATGCATCAAAACGTGCTGCAGAGATCGGAAAGGAAAATGTATATAACTTTACGATCGGCAATCCTTCTGTTCCGGTATGTCCGGAGTTTACAGAGACATTGGAACGGATGTTAAAAGAAGAAAATCCTTTGACGCTTCACGGATACAGTCCGACACTTGGTATTATGTCCGTCAGAGAAGCGGTTGCAGATTCTTTAAATAGAAGATTTGGAATGGAATATACAGCAGATGATATTTTCATGACCTCCGGTGCAGCAGGTGCGATCGCACATGCAATTCGTTGTGTAACAAAGCCGGGAGATGAGGTGATCACATTTGCTCCATATTTCCCTGAGTATGTTCCATATGTTGACGGAACAGGTGCGGTGCTTAAGATCGTGCCGGCGGATATTACATCCTTCCAGATCAATTTTGATGCATTTCTGGAGCTTTTAAATCCAAATGTACAGGCAGTTCTTATTAACTCTCCGAATAACCCGTCCGGTATCGTATATTCAACAGAGACGATCAAGAAGCTGGCTGCAATTCTGGAAGAAAAGCAGAAGGAATATGGACATGATATCTATATTATCTCCGATGAGCCTTATCGTGAGATCGTATTTGAAGGAACGGATTCGCCATTTATTTCATCCTTCTATGACAACAGTATCTGCTGTTATTCATTCAGTAAGTCACTTTCCCTTCCGGGTGAGCGTATCGGATATGTAGCGGTAAATCCGAAATGTAAGGATGCGAAGCTGATCGTTCTGATGTGTGGTCAGATCTCCAGATTTACAGGACATAACTGTCCGCCATCCATGATCCAGCTTGGTGTGGCAGAAGTGATCGATAAGACAGCTGACCTGTCAATCTATGAGAAGAATAAGAATATTTTATATAAAGAGCTTACAAATATGGGATATGAGTGTGTAGAACCGGGCGGAACCTTCTATATGTTTCCAAAGACTCCGATCGCGGATGCAAATGCATTCTGTCGTATGACAGCCAGCAAGCTGGATCTGATCCTGGTACCGGGAGACAGCTTTATGTGTCCGGGACATATGAGACTTGCTTACTGTACCACAACAGAGATGGTAGAACGCGCACTTCCGTTATTTGAAAAAGCAATGAAGCTTGCAAAAGAGATGGAGTAATCAAAGGAGAACATCATGGTTACACAGATTCCGATCATACTTGCATCGAATTCACCGAGAAGAAAAGAGCTGCTTGAAAGAGCCGGTTATACATTTACTGTTATGCCAAGTGACTGCGATGAAGCTACCGATATCCGTTTTCCAAAGGATATGGTAATGGAGCTTGCCGGGAGAAAGGCAGAAAATGTATATAAAAAGGTATGTACAGATCGTGCCGGTACGGAAGCAGAGACACAGCCGTTTATCGTGATCGGTTCCGATACGGTCGTCGCATTAAATGGCAGGATCCTTGGAAAACCGGTTGATTATGACGATGCATATAATACGTTGAATAGTTTGTCAGGACAGACACATAATGTATATACAGGTGTTTCTATTATGTACTACGACGGAGAGAAATGCCGGACAAAGACATTTTACGAGAATACAGAGGTTACATTTTATCCGATGACGCATGAGGAGATTGTCGGATATCTTGCGACGGGAGATCCGTTTGACAAAGCAGGAAGCTATGGGATACAGACACAGGGTGGCCTGTTTGTGAAAGGGATCAAGGGCAGTTATGACAATGTTGTCGGACTTCCGCTTTCCCGGTTGTACCATGAGTTAAATGAGATGTTATGTGGGCAGTAATGTGTGAGAAAACGATGCGCCGATCATGTATGACAGAATAGTAGAGATTATAAACTGCTAAAAAAGAAAGGCAGGAGGACAGAGATATGGAAGAAAAGAGAAATTTTACCTTATTAACAGACTTCTATGAATTGACGATGATGCAGGGATATTTCCGTGAGAAAGCAGATGATATCGTTGTATTTGATGCATTCTACAGAAAAAATCCATCCGGAAGCGGCTATGCGATCGCCTGTGGTCTGGAACAGGTGATTGACTATATCAAGAATCTGTCCTTTTCCTATGAAGACGTTGATTACTTAAGAAGTCTGAATATGTTTGATGAAGAATTTCTGAATTACCTTGCAGGATTTCATTTTACAGGTGATATCTATGCGATTCCGGAAGGTTCTGTAGTATTTCCGTATGAGCCACTTGTGAAGGTGGTTGCACCGATCATGGAAGCGCAGTTGGTTGAGACCGCATTATTAAATATCGTGAACCATCAGAGTCTGATCGCTACAAAGGCATCCAGAGTCTGCTATGCAGCAAAAGGGGATGGTATCATGGAATTCGGACTTCGCCGTGCGCAGGGACCGGATGCCGGAACCTTCGGTGCGAGGGCGGCAGTTATCGGTGGCTGTGTCGGAACCTCAAATGTAATCTGCGGTAAGCAGTTCGGCGTGCCTGTACTTGGGACACATGCACATAGCTGGATCATGAGCTTCCCGGATGAATATACAGCATTTAAGAGATATGCAGAATTATATCCGGATACATGTACATTGTTGGTTGACACATATGACACATTGAAATCCGGTGTGCCAAATGCAATCCGGGTATTTGATGAGATGAAGGCAGAGGGAAAGATGCCGACCAGATATGGAATCCGTCTGGATTCCGGTGACCTTGCATATCTGTCTAAGAAAGCCAGAAAAATGTTGGATGCAGCGGGATATCCGGATGCAGTCATTGCAGCATCCTCTGATCTGGACGAATATCTGATCAACAGTTTGAAGAATCAGGGTGCAGCGATCACGTCATGGGGCGTTGGAACCAATCTGATCACATCAGCAGATAATCCATCTTTTGGCGGTGTTTATAAGCTTGCGGCGATCAAGAAGCCGGAGGATGAAGAATTCACAGCGAAGATCAAGATATCAGAGAATCCGGCGAAGATCACAAATCCAGGAAATAAGACGGTATTCCGTCTGTATAATAAGGAGACCGGAAAGATCAAGGCGGATCTGATCACACTTTCCGATGAGACATATAATGAAGCGGAGGATCTGGAGATATTTGACCAGATGGCTACATGGAAGCGTTCGACACTTCCGGGTGGTTCTTATGAGATCCGTGAGATGCTTGTCCCGGTATTCTTGAAGGGACAGTGCGTATATCAGAATCCATCCACGATGGAGATCCGCGAGTATTGCCAGAAAGAACTGAATACACTCTGGGATGAGACCAGACGACTGGTAAATCCACAGGAGGTATTTGTCGATCTGTCAAAACCGTTATATGATCTGAAACAGAAGCTGTTAAACAGCCGACATTGATGCAGAAATGGTCAGATCAGAAAATATATATTATTTTATCGTCCGACCGGCGTTATAATGGAAATCTTTAATATCAAAATTCATAGCAGAGATCTCGCTCATAGCAGCGTTGATCTCTGTTGTTGTTTTCGGAGCTGCTTTTTTGATATGAGCCAGTGTTGTTTCATATGCTAACATCTGTCGGAGAACATTTCTGCAATAGGCTTCTTCCTCCACCATGGTATGGATATTATACTTTTGCAGGTAATCTGTCATAAAATCGGGAAGCATATTGATCTGGTAAAGAATATAGGCACGAATGGTGTGACCGATCATGTATATAGTAGCAAGAATTAAAACACCCAAAGCGATCAAACCTGTGATCGTCCGCAGGATCATTCCTCCACCCATAACAATGACTGTAAGATGAAAATAATCATATCCAAGCAGAAGAATTAAGAAAATCACATTATAGATAAAATGTGTTTTCAGACTGTGCCTCCTCTTAGGAAGTCCGTCGATCTCGGCGGTATATACCATTTTATAATATTCAATCTGTTTATCGGTATTGTCGATCATATCCATCAGATCAAAATATTCCTGTGAATATGGAGGATCAGATTTCTCTGCTGCTTCAGAGAGATCTGTTTCGATTGTCGGTTTATTCTTAGGTGGTTTCTGATCATTTGCCTTTAAATTTAACATATGCAATCCCCTTATGTAACCTGTCTGCATGTGTGAATCACATGCAATGCTGCTTTTCAAGTTTGTTTATGGATTTTATTGTAACACAATTTATTGCGGGATAGGGAACTCTGTATGAAAAAGTAAAAAAATATCTAGTCTTTCAAACCATGTTACAAAGCCCCGAAAACCATGGCTTTTCTATATAGAAACTACGATTGACATTTGCTGTTTGAATCATCTATATTATAAAAAGTTAAGAAATACAGGCATTTTTGAAACTTGAAATTAGTAGAGTGTATAAGAGTTTTGAAGTGCCGGTTTACAAATAGAAAGATGAGGTTTTACCTATGAGCAAGATCAGGATCATAACAGATTCAGCTAGTGATATTTCGACTGCTGAGGAACAGAAATATAATATATTAATCCTTCCGTTTCCGGTAACGATCGGTGACAAATCTTATATGAGCAGAGTCGATTTTGACAATGACGGTTTTTATAAGTTAATGGAGGAAAATCCAAACGAGCTGCCAAAGACGGCGCAGATCACAGCATTCCAGTTCGACGAGCTGTATAAGGAGCAGTTTGATGCAGGATATACAGATATTATATTTGTCAGCATCAATAAAAAGGGTTCTGCTACCCATGATAATGCAGTCATGGCAAAGAATGAATTCTTTGAGGAGCATCCGGAGTATGCAGGAAAAGGAACGATTCAGATCTTTGATGGTGTTGGATATAGCGGTCAGTATGGATATCCGGTTGTGCAGGCAGCAAAGATGGCAGAAGAAGGAAAAACAGTGGATGAGATCACTGCTTATCTGTCAGACATTCTTCCGAAACGACGGATCTACTTCGGTATTTATGGATTGAAATATGCAGCAAAATCGGGACGTATTCCAAGTGCAGCAGCACTGGTCGGTGATGCACTTGGCGTAAAACCGATCATGAAGATATGGGCAAATGAGATCGTTACAGCATTCAAATGCCGCGGTGAGAAGAAATTACTGGCAAAAATGGCAGATGTCTCAGCAGCAGATATGCTTCCGGGTTCGCCATATCAGATCGTATATGGATGTGATGATGTATGCAGGGATGAACTGGCTGCCAAGATGACAGAAAAGGTTGGTTATGCGCCGGACGATTTCTTCCAGATCGGAGCAGCGGTTGCTTCGAATGCAGGGCCAAAGGTAGCCGGAGTTATTTTTACGGTAAAAGACGAAGCATAAACAGAATATAGATTTTCATAGAAAAGACCTTTGTTCACAGGAGCGGAAGCAGATATACAAGAATCGATGTGGATAAAGGTCTTTTTGTATGGGGATTGACTGGCATGAAAAAGATGAATTGTGTGGCATAAAGGAAGCCGATTGGCGTAAAGAATGACAACAGTTGGTTGCATATGCTGATCTTAGTAGTGTATACTTAAAAGAATGAAGAAAAATGTGCCGGCAGATGAAAGGCAGATGAGAGATATGGGTGACACACCAAAGATTGAAGAAACAACATTTTATCATATTAATTATTATTTGTATGGAAAGGCATTTAAGGGAAGTTATCAGGGCATGCGGTTCCGCCTTGCCAGAAATCCCCTTGAAAATGTATTTTTTAAACCAAAAGAAGTACAGGATGCAGGAACTCTGATGGCAACGGTCTGGCCGGAGCCGTTCAGTTACGAGAATACGGATGATGAAAAGAAGCTGACAAAGGAATTTCCATTTTCGGAAGAAGGAAAACTTGCAGCGGTAGACTGGCTCAATGAGCAGTACGAGAGCCGGAAAGAAGAATGGGATGCAGCGAAGCATACAGACTGGAGCAGTTTGAGAAAATAAATGACCGAGGAATATGAAGATGATATTTGAGACACATGGACATTACGATGATGAGCAGTTTGATACAGACAGAGAGCAGTTATTAGAAGAATTTCAGAGACAGGATATCCGGTATGTTATGAATATAGGAGCTAATATTGCGACTTCAAAGGCATCTGTCGAACTTGCGCATCAATATGATTTTATCTATGCAGCGATCGGAACGCATCCGGATGATGCACCGGAGCTTTCAGATGCGGCGATCGAGATGTATCGGCAGATGGCAACAGATGAGAAGGTAAAGGCGATTGGAGAGATCGGACTGGACTATTTCCATGAGGATGTTCCCAAAGAGGTGCAGATCCACTGGTTCCGAAAGCAGTTGGAGCTGGCAGAAGAATTGAAGCTTCCGGTTGTGATCCACAGCAGGGATGCGGCAAAGGATACCATGGATATCATGAAAGAGATGCAGGGAAGACTTTGCGGTGGCGTCATTCACTGTTTTTCATACAGTACAGAGATTGCAAGAGAATATATTAAGATGGGATATTATATAGGCGTTGGCGGCGTAGTGACATTTAACAATGGACGTAAGCTGAAAGAAGTAGTGGAAGCCATTCCGCTTACCAGTATCGTATTAGAAACGGATTCGCCGTATCTGTCACCTGTACCATTCCGTGGAAAACGGAACTCTGCCCTTAATATTCCTTATGTGGCAAAAGAGATCGCAGCATTAAAGGGAGTTACGGAAGAAGAAGTGTATGACGTGACATTTAAGAACAGTCTGAAGTTGTACAGAATGGAAGAAAATATGCAGGCAGAGGCGTAGAAAGAATGACTGCGTGATAAGATGAAAGCGTAAGAATGCATAGATGGAGGACAAGACATGGAGAAATTAAGTAACCCGCAGGTTACGATACAGACAATAAAGAAATATGAGTTTGCATTTCAGAAGAAATTCGGTCAGAATTTCCTGATCGATGACCATGTGATTACAAAAATTATAAATGCGGCAGAAATTACGAAGGACGATCTGGTACTGGAGATCGGACCGGGAATCGGAACAATGACACAGTATCTGGCAGAGTCAGCCAGAAAGGTGATCGCAGTTGAGATCGATAAAAACCTGATCCCAATCCTTGGAGAAACATTGGCAGAATATGATAATGTAACTGTTATCAACGAAGATATATTGAAGTTAGATATCAACCGGCTGGTGGAGGAAGAAAATGCAGGCAAGCCGATCAAGGTCGTTGCCAATCTGCCATATTATATTACAACTCCGATCATTATGGGCTTATTTGAAAGTCATGTACCATTACAGTCAATTACGGTCATGGTACAGAAGGAAGTAGCAGACCGGATGCAGGTAGGACCGGGATCGAAAGATTATGGTGCGTTGTCACTTGCAGTCCAGTATTATGCAAAACCGTATATTGCCGCAAATGTGCCGCCAAACTGTTTTATCCCAAGACCGGGTGTAGGATCTGCGGTGATACGGCTGACCAGATATGAGGAGCCGCCGGTGACAGTAAAGGATGAGAGTCTGATGTTCAAGCTGATCCGGGCATCCTTTAACCAGAGAAGAAAGACGTTACAGAATGGAATTGCAAACAGCCCGGAGCTTCCATATTCAAAAGCACAGGTGGAGAAAGCTCTGGAAAAAATGGGACTTGCCGCAAATGTTCGGGGAGAAAGTTTAACGCTGGCAGAATTTGCAAAGTTAAGTGATATTATTTCCGAAGAATAAAGGAATAAGTTACAGTAAAAATGCATAGATACAAGTAAGGCTTGTCTTTCGGGGAGAATGTCGGACGCAGACATGACTTCCTGTCGGACAAAAAATGTCAGATAGAAAAAAGAGACGGAGGTATCTATGGTTTACTGGAACAGATTTATATCATATATTTTCAGGTATCACGAATATGACAAATGCGAGAACACGGGATTTGCGAAGGTGCAGAAGCAGAATGAGAAGGGCAAGATGCAGGTGAATTTTAAGGATCAGGTCAAGAAAGAGGGGTTGTATTCGGTTTATCTGTATCGTGAGACGCTTGCAGATCCGGAGGAATATCCGGAGGCTGTGCCGGACAGCATGATTCCGGTTGTGTTGTATCTTGGAAAATTAAGCCTGAAATCCGGAAGAGGAGAAGACTGCTTTACCTTTGACTGGAATAATGTCAATCATACCGGTCGGCCGATCACAGCATGGAGCGGCATTATCATAAGACGGATGGGCGAAGAAGAAAGTGATATTTTCTGCTCCTCATGGACGGATAATATCGTGGATTACAGTCAGGCATTTGCCCGGCGGGAGGTAACAGAAACTGAACGGGAAAGAAGAGCAGATGTTGCAGCAACGGAGTATGATCGGAGAAGAATCGTGTCCGAGACGATAGCGGAATCAGAAAACATGGACAGCGAATCTGAGGCGGAGACAATGGCTTCAGAGGTGAAAGAAACGACACATACAGATACAGACAACCCGGAAATCGTTTTGCCGGAAACGGAGGAGTCTCCGGATGAAAAGACATTTTCCCAGACCGATGAGGAAACAGAGAAGCGGGTAACGGCAGCTGAGGTTTTAGAAACAATGAAAGAAGACGGAAGGGCAGCAGAACTGATGGCGAATCGGGAAAAACTTCCGCTTCTGCCGAATTGCCCGGATGGAGAAAATGGAGTGATCGAGTGTGTGAAGATCAATCCGAACGATATCGGACTGCTGAACATGGATAACTGGCGGCTGGGGGTGAACAGCTTTCTGACACATGGATTTTACAGCTACAAATATCTGATGCTCGGCAGGGTGCTGTTTGATGAAGAAGATACGAATGGATACATATTGGGAGTGCCGGGAGAGTATTCATCCAAAGAAAAGTATCTTGCGGGAATCTTTGGATTTGATCGTTTTATACCGGTGAAGGAGACAAGAATCAAGACCGGAAGTTTTGGTTACTGGGTGGTAGATCTGAAATAAAAAGGATTGCGGCAAAAAGCAATGTTGGTTGAATGACGGAGAATGCCGGTGTGGAGAAGAAGATGGAACAGAGTACAGAAGAAAATGTAATAGAACAAAGAATAAATGATGATCAGAATGTACGGAACAGAGAAGACGAAGAAAAAGATATATGTGCAGATCAACAGGTGACAGAACCGGAGATATCCGATGAAGACAGGAAAATGTATGAAGCATATATGGCAAAGGCGATTAAGCTGGCGCAGAAAGCCTATGTGCAGGGGGATGTTCCGATTGGCTGTGTGATCGTAAAGGATGATAAGGTGATCGCACGGGGATATAACAAGAGAAATCTGAAGAAGACAACACTGGCACATGCAGAGCTGCTTGCGATCGAGCAGGCATCAAAGAAACTCGGTGACTGGAGGTTAGAGGATTGCACGATGTATGTAACATTAGAACCGTGCCAGATGTGTGCCGGAGCTATTGTACAGGCAAGGATCCAGAAGGTTGTGATCGGCTGTATGAATAAGAAAGCCGGCTGTGCCGGTTCAATCCTGAATATGTTTGATATGCCTGCGTTTAACCATCAGGTAGAAACCGTATATGGTATCCGGCAGGAGGAGTGCAGCAGCCTGATGAAGAACTTTTTTGCAGACCTGCGGAAAGGTGTTATCTCAAAAAAATAAACAGGTTGACGTATGTGCGATCGTCATTTATAATCAAATATGCGTCAAAATATGGCGTACAATTTAATATGTTATAAAGTTTCCATGCAACCGGGGAAGTAGCGGTGCCCTGAACCTGCAATCCGCTATAGCAGGGGTGATAGTTTTCTTGAGGGATGTCCACTGTAGGGCTGCCCTTAGTAAGTGGCGTTGATGTCTGGGTCTTGCGCAACAGGACTCTTCGAACCGTGTCAGGTCGGAGACGAAGCAGCACTAAGGAGAATCTCCTGTGTGCCGCGAGGGTGCCTGGGCTGAGCTAACTGCTAAGGTAACGCTTATGGCGGCATTTCGAGAGAAAACTGCATGGATTTTTTTGATAAAAATATTTATAAAATTTTCAAAAAAATATAGCAAATCTATATAAAAGATGCTATCATAGATAATGATACTTTCTTTTTTTATGGGAAAGTTCTGGAGAAATGATATTTAGTAGGACTTCAGATATTCTGACAGTACGAAAGATACAAAAAAGGTAGATATCAAGGGGCGAACAGAGATGAACTACGCTGATGTAATTGAGTTTGTCAAAACGCAGACCGCGGAGAATGGCAGACCGCCAAATTATGAGTTTAGAAGTAGATTCGAGCATACAATGCGCGTGTACAGATGGGCGATCAAATTACAGTCTAAATTAGGCGGTGATTTGGATATTATTGTACTTGCGGCACTTTTGCATGATATTGGATGGGATGAGAACAGACCTCACGGAGAGGTTGGAGCAGAGATTGCAGTAGAATATCTTGACAGCATAGGAGTTGATCCGGAGAAGATTGCCAAGATCGGAGAGATCATTATGATCCATGAAGAAAAGGATACAGATGCAGACCTGTCATTGGAATGCCGTATCGTTATGGATGCTGATCTTCTGGATGAGGTTGGAGCTGTCAGTGTACTTTGGGATTCAATGGCTACAGCGCTGGAGGATGATGCCAGCTATAAGAGAGCATATTACAGAATTAAAAACTTTTACAGGATTAATAAACCGAAGATCAGACGTTGTAAAACCGATGCAGGAAGAGTGGAATACAATAAGCGTATGCAGCTTCTTGAAGAATTTATCTTTCAGTTGGAAAAAGAGCTATTTTAGATTTAATAGTGTAAAGGAAATGGGAGTGTTAATATGAAAACTTTTTTGAAGATATTAGTAGCAATTATCATTGTTGGAGCATTATGTTTTGGAATTTACTGTATTCTTCCGGAAACATCTCAGATGTATGTAAAGGGAAATATTCAGTACCGTACAAATGAAACAGCTAAGACTCAGGTTGATAAGATCAAGAAAACCAAGATTCCGGGAACTGAGAAGACATTCGGTGCAGGACTTGAAGGACTTTGTAAGAGCTGTGCATGGTACTATGAAGAAGAGGCAAATGGTGACTGGATGGTTACATTCTATGGTTCAAAGGCAACAATGGATCTGACAACAGCAGGTATGGATCAGATGTATACAGAACAGCCGATGAAGGTAACATTTACAGTTCGAAATAATTCTCAGGTTGATATCGTAATGGAGATCAAGGGAGATATTCTTTCTACAGATCAGGCGAAGACAGCCGCGTATGAAAAGATTGCAAATGCAGCGAAGTAATTTAATACATACCATATAAAAAACAGGCATATATCATTTTGATATGTGCCTGTTTTTTATATGCGTTATGCCGGCATTTGGTAACTGCAAGCCAACTGGTGCAGCGAACAGTCTGTATTTGACTGCTGCTGTGCTTATTTGTTATTTACCAGCTCCTCAATCATGCCGACTATAATTGAAGTGGAATCTGTAAGATTGCTCTTCTCCATTGTTTCGATGTAAGTCTGTTTGTTGTTGTATACATCATCGATCGCAGCGAATAGTGTTTCGGAGGATAATTCCTCTTCCTTTATCACATAGCTGTAGCCGCTCTTTTTGAAGGATTCCGCATTTAAGATCTGGTCGCCACGGCTTGCAGCAGCGGATAACGGGATCAGGATATTCGGCTTGCGAAGGGCAAGTAATTCACAGATCGCATTTGCACCGGCACGGGAGATCACGAGATCGGCAAGAGCGAGCATGCTGCTCAGTTCCTTCTTTATATATTCATATTGAGCATAGCCAGGCTTGTTATCTAAGCTGTGATCCAGATTATCCTTACCGCAGAGATGGATCACGTTGAAACGCTTCAGCAGTTTATCAATATTTTCGCGGATCGCTCTGTTGATCACGGCACTTCCTGAGCTGCCGCCAACGATCAGGATGACAGGCTTGTTGTCTGTAAATCCGCAGAAGTTGATCGCATCAACTGCATTTCCGTTGAAAAGCTCTTTACGGATCGGAGTTCCGGTCACAACTGCCTTGCCCTCCGGGAACATATCCTTTGTCTCCGGGAAGTTACAGCATACACGGGATGCCTTTGGAAGCTCCAGCTTATTTGCAAGTCCCGGTGTCATATCAGATTCATGGATGATGACAGGGATGTTGCAGGATTTGGCTGCAAATACGACAGGAACTGTTACAAAGCCACCCTTTGAGAATACGACATCCGGCTTCAGTTCCTTCATTAACTTCTTGGCTTCTCCCATACCCTTAATAACGCGGAATGGATCCGTGAAGTTCTTAAGGTCAAAATAACGTCTGAGCTTACCGGAGGAGATTCCATGATAAGGAATGTTCAGATCCTCGATCAGCTTACGTTCCATTCCGTTATAAGAACCAATATAATGGATATCATATCCAAGCTTCTGTAATTCCGGTATCAACGCTATATTTGGTGTAACATGTCCGGCAGTTCCGCCACCGGTAAGGATGATTCGTTTCATATATTTATGCCCCCTGAAGATAATTCTTAAGCGCCTTTGCTAACTGATCCGGACAGGATGTTGGCTTAAAGCTGCATGTTGTTCCTTCCAGTTTATCAATGACATCTTCTACTTTCATACCTTCGACTAAGGCACTGATACCTTTCAGGTTACCATTGCAGCCACCGGTGAAAGAAACATTTTTAACTTTTCCATCTTCTACTTCAAAATGAATATTAGTAGAGCAGGTTCCTTTTGTTTTGTAATCCATATTAAATTACCTCTTTTCTATTATAGTCCAAAATAACTATATACATTCTTAAATGGGTTCAAATCGAAACCAGTATACCAAAAATGAAAATAAAGGTAAACATTTGTCGTGTGATTTGGCTTGAAAAATCAAAAAATTCAAAACTATAATGGAACCACCCTGAATCCGGAGCGGGGTATCGGAACTGAAAACATGAAAAATTATTTGAAAAGGGGAAATGGTTATGTTTGGAACTATTTTGGAACAGAGTATTTTTTTGTATGTGATCGCGGCAACGGGAATATGTGGAATTGCAGCAAAGCTGATAATGAATGGATTTTTAAAGGGACTGGTCAGAGAAGTCGGAAGTATGAAAAGTACAAAAAAGAAAGCACTGGTGGAGATACGAAAAAGGTACGAGGAGTTATCGTATCTTGATGTTGGTATCCGGGATACGAGATCGTTTGTCGAGAAATACATATATAAACTGAAGCTTGGTAAGAGCTACGTCAGCTCCTGGAACAGCTTCTGCAGTAATATGATGATCCTTGCCGCCGGAACAGGCATGATCGGAACCTGGTGGGAATATCGGACAGGCAGTTCTGTATTTGCAAGTACACAGATTGGCATGTGGGGCATTGTTGCATGTGGGGTTATGCAGATGGTCTACAACGTATTCAATACCCGGAGAAAATGTGAAATGCTATCAGCAGAACTTGTCAACTATATGAATAACAGCCTGGCAAACCGCCTGAAACGGGAACAGGAAAAACAGATGGAGAGCAGTAAACAGGAAGCAGAAGACAGAAGCCGGAGTGGTCTGAAACAGACAGCAGCGGCTATTATAGAGCCAAATGTGATCGATATTGATGCGGCGCTGGCACAGATGGGAGAGCAGAAGGACAGACGGAGCGAGAAACAGACAGAAGCAGAGCGTAAAAAAGGACGGGAAGCGGATAGCAAGAAGAAAAACATGCAGGAGTCTGATCCTGCACGGGAAAGAATCACGGCAAAATCGAAAAAAACAATGCGGGCAGAGCAACGCAGATCAGAGAAAAACCGGCGGCAGCCGGCAGTTGAAGAGCAGCAGTCTCTGAAACAGACCGCAAAGGCTGAAGAGCGGGAGGTAACGGAGGAACAGATTGCGGCGTGTGATGCATTATTTGACAAGCTGCTGCAGGGAATCAGTACAACCTGACAGGTATAGGTATAAACAGCAGAAGAAACAGCATATATTATATCCAAAATAACAATTGGAAGTGGTTGCAGTCAAAAAACTGTATGTAGTTTCGGGAATTATGATGTGTCTGTTTCTGACAGGCTGTGCCGGAATGGCAAAGAGCAGAGCTGGTAAAAACGGAAATGTAGCAACACCGGGAGACTGTCGGGTGCAGAAAGAGGGAAATCAGGCAGCTGATGGTTCCGGTGGACAAAATGACAGTACGGATGGACGAAAAGGAGGAAATGATAATGGAAGTGTAGAAGACCAGACAGAGGCGACGACGGAGGATATGACGCTGCTTCGGGATTATGATGCGGTCAGCAATAAGAAGTTTTCATGGTACATTGTACGGGATAAAAATCATGGGATCAGTGACTGCGATCACAGTTTTTCGATCGAACAGTATGATGCATATTATGTGGATCAGGATACAGGAGATGACAAAGTTATGTATCTGACCTTTGACTGCGGTTATGAGAACGGATATACAGAACAGATACTGGACACGTTAAAGAAGCATAATGCAAAAGCTTGTTTTTTTGTTACACAGACGTATATCAGGGATAATGTGGAGCTGGTAAAAAGAATGAAAGAGGAGGGCCACCAGGTTGGCAACCATACCGTTACCCATCCTTCCATGCCCGGTATCAGTGTGGAGAAACAGAAGGAAGAATTGCAGACCTGTGCCGATTATATGAAGGAGGCCACGGGCTACCGGATGGATCCGTATTTCAGACCGCCAAGTGGTGAGTACAGTGAAAGGGTACTCCAACTGGCAAAGGATATGGGGTATAAGACCATCTTCTGGAGCATGGCATATTTAGATTATGATGTAAATAATCAGCCGGGGAAGGATTATGTGATCGAGCATTTTGATAAATATTATCATAATGGAGCGATCCCGCTCATGCATAATGTGTCGGAGTCAAATGCGCAGGCGTTAGATACGGTGTTGTCAAATTTAACAGAACTTGGTTACAGATTTGTATCACTTGATGAAATGTTCGAAAAATAGTTGATTATGGGGGTTCCTTTTGCTACAATTATCCATAGCTTTGAAAAATCATATAAGCAAGGAGAGATAATAAAATGGCAAAGACAGTAAGTTTCGATTTTAAGAATGTTGCTGGTATGGCTTCCGCTGAGGACATCGCAGCTATTAAGGAAGAAGTTGTTGCAGCAAAATCAACACTTGTAAACAAGACTGGTGAAGGAAACGATTTCCTTGGATGGATCGATCTTCCGGTTGACTATGATAAGGAAGAGTTCGCCAGAATCAAGAAAGCGGCAGCTAAGATCCAGTCAGATTCAGATGTTCTGGTAGTTATCGGTATCGGCGGTTCTTACCTTGGTGCAAGAGCAGCGATCGAAGCTTTAAGACACAGCTTTTATAATTCAGTAGATAAAGAGATCCGTAAAACCCCTGAGATCTATTATGCAGGAAGTAATATCAGCAGTACCTATATGGCACATCTGTTACAGGTGATCGGAGACAGAGATTTCTCTATCAACATTATTTCCAAGTCAGGTACAACAACAGAGCCTGGTATTGCATCCAGAATCTTCAAGAAGAAATTAATTGAGAAATATGGCAAAGAAGAAGCAGCTAAGAGAATCTATGCTACAACAGATAAGGCAAAGGGAGCATTAAAGACACTTGCTACAGAAGAAGGATATGAGACATTCGTAGTACCTGATGATGTAGGTGGACGTTTCTCAGTTCTGACAGCAGTAGGTCTTCTTCCAATCGCAGTAAGCGGAGCAGATATTGATAAGCTCATGGAAGGTGCTGCATCAGCAAGAAAGGATTGTCTTGCAGAGAACTTCGACGACAGTGATGCTATGAAGTATGCAGCAGTTCGTAATATTCTGTACAGAAAGGGCAAGTCTATCGAGATCCTTGCCAACTTTGAGCCGGCATTACATTTCGTAGCAGAATGGTGGAAGCAGTTATACGGCGAGAGCGAAGGAAAAGATGGTAAGGGATTATTCCCAACAGCAACTGACTTTACAACAGACCTTCATTCATTAGGACAGTTTATCCAGCAGGGTTCACAGAACCATTTCGAGACAGTAATCAATGTGTTACATCCAACATGTGAGATCGTTATGGAAGAAGAGGATTGTGATCTTGATGGTCTGAACTACCTTGCAGGCAAGACAGTAGATTTTGCAAATAAGAGTGCTATGAACGGAACAATTCTTGCACATGTTGATGGTGGAATCCCAATCATCCAGATCAACATCGACAAGATCGATGAGTTCACATTAGGTGAGCTGTTCTACACATTTGAGTTTGCATGTGGTATCAGTGGATACACACTTGGTGTAAATCCATTTAACCAGCCAGGTGTAGAAAGCTACAAGAAGAACATGTTCGCATTACTTGGCAAACCAGGAAACGAAGAACTTGGCAAAGAGCTTCTTTCCAGAATCAATGGTTAATAAAGTTAGATAGAAGATGACGATAAGCCGGCGGCATACGCATGAAAACGCGGATGCCGCCGGTTTTCAAAATAGTCGAAAGGTTTATTTTGAAGCACATGAAGATAGTATTTTATATAAAACAGGTGTTGAAAATGGCGATGCAGCAGGTCTATCTGCCGATGCTCTACAAACGGTATGCCGGAAAGCCGGTCGAAAAGGGGCTGGTAATTTTTGCCGATGCACATCATGAGGATCTACCTTTTTCCATGAGAAAAATGTATGAAACACTGCAGGGAGATCCAGAGTATAAGAATGAAACGTGGGTCACTGATTTTGGAAAGATGGGATATGGCAGCCTGTTAAAATGGTTGAAGCAGTTTATGAAACGGTATGCGGCCGCCGAATATGTGTTTATCTGTGATAATTTCCTTCCGGTTTCTGCCTGCACAAAACGTCCGGAGACGAAGGTTGTGCAGCTCTGGCATTCCGGAGGACTGCTTAAGAAAAGCGGATATGATACGACGGAGGATATTCCGAAGATGTATAAAGGCGGTTCGGTTTACAAAAACTATGATCTGCTGACCGTCAGTGCACTATGCTGTGTGCCGGTATTTACAAAGACGATGCGGCTTGCACCGGGTGTTGTACAGGCAACCGGGATCAGCCGTTCAGACTGTTATTATGATGAAGCGTGGAATCAGGCAAACCGTGAGGAATTCTACCGGAAATATCCAGATGCAAAAGGGAAAAAAGTCATCCTGTGGGCTCCGACATTTCGTGGAAATGCAGCTATGCCGACGCTCTGTGGAATGGAAGAAATACAGAGAGCCATGAAAGAAACCTCAGACCGGTATTACTGGGTGATCAAGCTGCATCCGCATCTGGAAGAAAAGGGAATGAAGTCGAACTGCGATCTGCCATCCGAGAAAATATTTGCAGTTGCAGATCTGCTGATCACGGATTATTCGTCGGTATTATTTGACTATATGGTATATGAGAAGCCGTTTTTATTCTTTGCACCGGATTTTGATTTCTTTGACCATGCCAGAGGATTCTATGTTCCATATGATTCTTTCCCATGCCAGATCGTATCCGATGGAACGAAGCTGGCGGCTGCGATAGACCGGGAATTCACACAGAATAGGACAGATGAGATCCGGAAATGCCTGAAATACCATATGCAAATGTGTGATGGACAGGCAACGGAGCGGATTTTGGAGGTTGTGAAAAACCTATAGTTGAATTTTTTGTGAATACGTTATAATATTAATATATCTATGCAGAATGGGATAAGTATATACAGGAACATTCTGTGAGGGGATTGCCAGACGGCAGTCCGGTTTCATGAAAATAATTAGAGAAAAAAGGAGAAAACAGTAGATGAATATAGCAATTATTTTTGCAGGTGGAAGCGGAGTAAGAATGGGAGCAGGTGTCCCAAAACAGTTTCTTGAGATCAATGGAAAGCCAATTCTGATCCATACATTACAGTTATTCCAGTATCATGATCAGATCGATGCGATCTATATTTCTGTTCTGAAGGATTATATTCCTTATGTAGAGGATCTTGCAAATGAATATCACCTTACAAAGGTAAAGCATGTATTAGCAGGTGGAGCAACTTCACAGGATTCTATTTACAACGCACTTAAGATGGCAGAGTCAGAGTGTCCGGAGGATTCTATCGTGCTGATCCATGATGGCGTTCGTCCATATGTATCTTATGATGTTATTGCAAACAATATTGCAACCGTTAAGAAATATGGAAATGCGATCACATCAACAGCCTGCTATGAAACGATTATGATCAGTGAGGATGGTATCGAGATCGATTCCGTGCCACCAAGAAAGGATACTTATTCTGCACAGGCTCCACAGTCCTTCTATCTGAAGGATATCATTGCAGCACATGATGTTGTCCGCGCTACACCAACCGGTTATGAAGGAATGGTAGATGCATGTACGATCATCAGAAGCCAGAATATCGTTGCACATATCGTAGAAGGCAACAGAGGAAATATCAAGGTAACAACACCGGAGGATGTATACATGTTCCGTGCGTTATTGCAGTATAAGGAAAATGAGCAGGCATTTGGTCTTGGAATTACAAACAAGATTGATACCAGAATGAGTCAGTATAAGAAAGACAATGAGAAATAGATCATAGACTCACATACAAATATGAATAAAGACAGGGCATTTTTCAGGATGCCCGGAAAGGATTATCTCCATGAATGATAACAGACATACAGACACCAGACATGAAATATATTTACAGATGCCGCTTTATGTGATCGCATTATTTGTACTTTGTGATATCTGGATGCTGACGGTCAGTGTTGTTGCAGGAATTGTAGGGATCATATTTACTGCAGTGTACTCGGTTGTGGTGATAGTCCTTTATATTTCTTCCAGAGTGTCCAGTGAAGCCGCATACGCAAATCGTGCAATGGAAAATGGGCGGGTTCAGAAAGATCTGATCCGTGAGTTCCCGATTCCATATGCGATACTGGATAAGACAGGCAGGATCGCATGGGCGAATGATGAATTTGCTCATATTACGAACACCAGCAAGCGGAAGCTGATGCGTCTGACTGCGATGCAGGTATTTGAGGGACTGACCCATGAGATGATACCGGGTGAGTGTGATGAGCCGGTACATGCGGATATTGAATACGATGGAAAAGAGTACAGGGTTGAGATTAAGAATATTCGCGTAAATCCGGATGGACCGGTAGACAGTGTCCAGGAACAGGAGACCTCAGAACATGAGGAGGAAATGGAGAATCTGCCGGTTACAGAGGACCAGCCACAGGAGAAGAAAACGATCAAACGGAAAAAACATACAGGAGTTACAAACTTCACCGCTATGTATCTGTTTGATATGACAGAACGGAATAAACTGGCAAAAGAGAATGAAGAGCAGAAGCTGGTGACCGGTCTGATCTACATTGATAATTACGATGAGATATTTGATGACCTGGAAGAGGTAAGACATTCTCTGCTGGTTGCTCTCGTCGATCGAAAGATCAATAAATATATGGCAAACGTAGATGCCATTGTACGTTCCTTTGAGAAGGACAAGTACATGTTTGTTATGCCGAAAAAATATCTTCCACAGCTTCAGGAGAATAAGTTTGCGTTGCTGGATGAAGTAAAAGCAATCAATATCGGAAATGATCTTCCATTGACGCTTTCAATCAGTCTGGGCACGGAATATAAGAGCTTTATAGAAGATTTTGAAGCTGCCCGTTCTGCAATGGAACTTGCACTTGGACGAGGTGGTGATCAGGTTGTATTAAAGTCGAATGACAAGATCACTTATTACGGCGGACGTAGTCAGGGCACTGAGAAATCAACTAGAGTAAAAGCCCGTGTTAAGACACTGGCATTCAAGGAATTACTGGAAACAAAAGAAAAAGTTATCATTATGGCGCATAAGAATCCGGATATGGATGCATTTGGATCGGCGATCGGCGTATACCGGATGGTAAATTCCATGAATAAGGAGGCACATATCGTAATCAATGAAGTGTCCTCTGCCATCAGTCCGATCTATGGTAATTTTACTGCCAACAGTATGTATGGGGATGATATGATCATCAACAATGAGCAGGCGATCGAGATGATCAATGCTGATACCATGCTGGTTGTTGTGGATGTCAATAATCCAAGTCTGACGGAATGTGAGGAGCTGATCTCCTATGCAAAGACGGTAGTTGTATTCGACCATCACAGACAGACCAAGGATGTCATTGCCAATGCAACCCTTTCTTATGTAGAACCATTTGCATCATCTGCATGTGAAATGATCGCAGAGATGTTGCAGTACATGGATGAAAAAATTAAGTTGCGTCCGTCCGAGGCGGATGCTATGTATGCCGGGATCCTGATCGATACGGATAATTTCCTGACAAAGACAGGCGTGCGTACCTTTGAAGCGGCCGCATATTTAAGAAGAAGCGGTGCGGATGTTATGCGTGTCCGTAAGATGTTCCGGAGTGATATTGATTCTTACAGACAGAAGGCAGATGGTGTCAGAAATGCCGAGATGGTTCTCGGAATGTTTGCGGTATCTGTATTTGAACCGAAAGAAGGTCCGGAGTCACCGATCGTATTGACAGCGAAGGTGGCAAACGAGATGTTAAATATAGCAGGCGTGCGTGCCTCCTTTGTCATTGCACAGCTTGGAGATGATGTTAAGATATCAGCCCGGTCGATCGATGATGTAAATGTACAGATCATCATGGAACGTATGGGTGGCGGTGGCCATGCGAATATTGCAGCCGCACAGTTTACGAATACAACAAAGGAAGAAGTAAAGGAACAGCTTGTCAATTTACTTGAGGAGATGTATAAGGAAGGAGATATTTAATATGAAGGTTATCTTACTGGAAGATGTAAAGAGTCTCGGAAAAAAAGGAGAGCTGGTAAATGTCAGTGACGGTCATGCCAGAAATTATATCATCCCGAGAAAGCTGGGACTTGAGGCAACACCGAAGAACCTGAATGATTATAAGTTAAAGAAAGCGCATGAAGAAAAGGTTGCAGCAGAGAATCTTGCAGCAGCAAAAGCGCTGGCAGCAGAGCTTGAAAAGGCATCTGTAGCCGTCGGTATCAAGGTAGGAGAAGGCGGAAGGGCATTTGGTTCTGTATCCTCCAAGGAGATCTCAGATGCGATCAAGAGCCAGTTGCATTATGATATTGATAAAAAGAAAATCGTGCTGAAGGATGCGATCAAAGCAATGGGAACATTTACTGTTAAGATCAAGCTGCATCCACAGGTACAGGCAGAGCTAACAGTAAAGGTAGAAGAGGCTGACTAATGGAAGACGCATTTATCAGGAAGAAACAACCATATAACCTGGATGCAGAACAGTCAGTTATCGGTTCTATGATCATGGATCGTGATGCGATCGTAGACGTATCGGATATACTTACGAAGGAAGACTTTTACAGTGCACAGAATGCAATTCTGTATGAGAACATGATCGAGCTGTTCAAGGAAGGAATGGCGGTTGATCTGATCACGCTGAATAACCGGCTCCGGGAGAAGAATATTCCGGAAGACGTGGCGGGTATGAGTTATATTGCAGATATCATAGCCGCAGTGCCAACCTCGGCAAATGCCAAGTATTATGCGAAGATCGTAGCAGATAAAGCGGTGCTTCGCCGTATGATCAAGATGTGTGAGGATGTTGAAAAGGACTGTTATCTGGATACGGATGACGTGGATGGTCTGCTTGAGACAGCAGAGAGTGGGATCTACAAGATCGTACAGCAGAGAAACGGTGCAAATGATTTTGCGTCGATCGATTCGATCGTATTAGATGTTATCGATCAGATCGAGGCTGCATCCAGACAGAACACCAGAGTTACCGGTGTGCCGACCGGATTTATTGATCTGGATAACATGCTGACAGGTCTGCATGGATCGGAACTGATCCTGGTAGCGGCTCGTCCTGCTATGGGTAAAACTGCATTTGTCTTAAATATCGCACATCATGTAGCTGTAAAGAAGCGTATTCCGGTAGCAATATTCAGTTTGGAAATGTCGAAGGAACAGTTGGTAACACGTATGATCGCGCTGGATTCACTTGTTAATTCACAGAAGATCCAGACGGGACAGCTTGTAGATGATGAATGGGATAAGATCATGGAGAGTACAGAGGTTATTGCTGACGCCCCGATCTTTGTAGATGATAATTCTGCGATCACGGTAGCCGACCTGCGTTCCAAATGCAGAAAATTAAAACAGAACAACGACCTGGGGCTTATCATCATCGACTATTTACAGTTGATGAGCACGAACAAGCATGTAGAGTCCAGACAGCAGTTTATTTCTGATACATCGCGAGCATTAAAGGTGCTTGCAAGAGAACTGAATGTTCCGGTTATTACCCTGTCACAGTTGAACCGTGCAGTTGACTCCAGACCGGATCATAAGCCGGTGCTTGCCGATCTGCGTGAATCCGGTGCGATCGAGCAGGATGCCGATGTTGTTATGTTCATCTATCGTGATGATTATTACAATCCGGATACCGAGAAAAAAGGTATCGCTGAGATCATCATCGCAAAACAAAGAAAAGGTGCGACAGGTTCCGTTGATCTTGTATGGATGCAGGATTACACGAAGTTTGCAAATAAAGAGCACCCGCAGATGTAACGGATCAGAAAAAAGATATTAATACGGAATGTATAAATATAAATCGAGAAAGAAAGTCCGAATAAATCGGAAGATCAGAGGAGAAAATTAAAATGGTAGTAGAACCAAGAGTAAAGGATTATATCTGTACCACCGCTCATCCGGTTGGTTGTGCAGAAAATGTAAAGAATCAGATTAAGTATGTAAAGGCACAGCCAAAGGTTGAGGGACCAAAGAAGGTACTTGTGATCGGAGCATCGACCGGATATGGACTCGCTTCCAGAATCGCAGTTGCATTTGGCTATGATGCAGATACACTTGGTGTTATGTTCGAGAAGGAATCCAATGGAAGAAGAACAGCGACCGCAGGCTTCTATAATACAAGAGCATTTGAAGAAGAAGCAAAGAAGGCTGGTCTGTATGCAAAATCCATCAACGGAGATGCATTCTCACTGGAGATCAAACAGCAGGTAATTGATACGATCAAGGCAGATCTTGGAACTGTCGATATGGTTATTTACAGCCTTGCAGCACCAAGACGTGTAACACCGGATGGACATAAGTATTCTTCTGTACTTAAGACTGTAGGTGAGGAGTATTCCAATAAGACTTTAGTTCTGAAGGACAATACAGTAACAATGGCACATATCCCGGCAGCAACCGAGGAAGAGATCGAGAACACCATCAAGGTTATGGGTGGTGAGGACTGGATCGACTGGATGCAGGCATTATCAGATGCAGGCGTTCTGGCAGAGCATGTGACAACTGTTGCATATTCTTATATCGGACCAAAGATCACATTCCCAATCTATGCGGAAGGTTCGATCGGTATGGCAAAGAAGGATCTGTACAGATCAAGTGATATCATCAATGAGAAGTTTGCAAATGTTACATCTTATATTGCAATCAACAAGGCACTTGTAACACAGTCCAGTGCAGCAATTCCTGTTGTTCCGTTATACATCACGCTGTTATATAAGCAGATGAAGGCAAAGGGTGTTCATGAGGGCTGTATCGAGCAGATGGCAAGACTTTTCCTTGATAAGATGGCTGGAGAAGCAGAGACAGACGAGAATGGATTTATTCGTATGGATGACTGGGAAATGGCAGATGACATTCAGGAAGCAGTTGCAAAGAACTGGGATGCGGTTACCAGCGAAAATGTAAAAGAGCTTGCAGATATCGATGGATACTGGGATGAGTTCTACAATATGTTCGGATTTAAGATCGATGGTGTAGATTACAGTGCAGATGTAGATATTATGTAAGGAAACAATTGTGACAATAGACGGGTTCATCGGAAGGTGGATCCGTTTTTTACTTTATTCACAAAATATGTTCTGTAAAAAAGCGTTCCGTTCAGGTGTGAAAATCACAAGGGTTTGGGCAAGGGTTTGGTTTTTATGTCTGAAAGGTTTGCTATACAAAAACAGGAATAAATAATATAATCTATAAGCGTCAGGGTTATGGGGGTATGTATGAAACAAATGAATAACGAGATAATTTATCCACGATCGGAAGAAGAAGTGTTGCTGATATTAGCGACAGCAAAAAAAGAAGGCCATCTGTTAGAGATTGTTTTTGATGAGTTTGTGAAGAAACCATTTTCTATGCCGGTACTTTGGGGGTGCCGGGCATATTTCTACGGGCTGAAAAAAGAAGAGCTGTCAGCACATCCGGTTCTGTTTACTCATCTTGCATTGCTATCTGCTATGGATGGGGACTTGAGTCAGGCAAAAGCATATGTACAGTTTATGGGGAAGACACCGCGGCTGGTGAAAATGGATACATATGATATGATGGACATTTGTCGTATCAAAACAGAACTTGTCATGCCATATATAAGTGATGCAATGTTTTTTCGGATCGTAAGCTTTCTAATTGAAGAAGAACTGGTGCCTGTGATGGGTCTTACGCTTTCAGCATGCAGACCAAGTATACTGAATGGTTTTCGCGACTTTACAAGATATGGAAAATATCTGAAAAAAAGCAAGGACAGGATAACAGAAGCCGCATGCCGATTATATGGTGGAAGTGTTGGACAGAAAGTGTATGAGATCATGCTGGCAGAGTGGTATTATCAGAACAATAATTGTTTTGAAGCACTGATTCTTGTGACCGGAACGATTCCGTTGATCGAGCAGGAGAAGGATATGCGTTGTCTGTTTGTGGCACTTGCACTTCAGATGAAGATCCTTTTGGTAAATGGACAGACAAAAGCTGCACGTCCTTTGGTGGAAAAGATTCGGAAACGGATACAGGTTACGGGATGGGATGAATTAACTTCAAGTCTGGATGCGATCGAATGTCTTGGTGCCTGTTATGATGGGCGACTACAGGATGTAGAGCGTTGGTTAGATGATATAGCACCGGATGAGAATAAGGGCATCTTCATGATGGATATGTATGTATGGATGGTTAAGGTGCGATGTTATATACAGACAGGCAAATATATGGCTGCCTATGTATTGACACACCAGCTTATTGCATTGTTGATTCCGGGCAGACGTTATATGGATTTGTGTGAATGCTATATGTTGTCAGCTATCATATATTATAAGATGAAGAATATGGAAGGCATGTGTGAGGAGCTTTCCAAGGCCATTGTGCTTGCAAAAAGGTGCGGTTATATCAGACTGCTTGCGGACACAGGCAATTGTATGGTACAAATGCTGGCAATTTATCAGAAAGAATATGAAGAAGATTCCTTCATAAGTGAGATTAAGGAACTTGCATATTCGGTCGGTACTTATTTCCCTGATTATTTAAAATCTCCATATGAATATTATGAACCTCTGACTCAGATGGAAGAGAAAGTCTTTCGTTTGATGGCACAGGGCTTAAGTAATGATGATATTGCACGACAACTGGGCAAAAAGACGGGAACTGTGAAGTTCCATAGTTGTAATATCTTTCGTAAGCTGCAGGTTCCGACGCGTCAGGAGGCAGTCGAACGCGGTCGGGAGATTGGTCTGTTATAAAACAGACGCTTTAATATATAAGAGCATTTGGCTCTTTTATATAGAAAAATAAAAAGGAGGAAATAAGATTGAAACAGAAAATTAAATTTGTGAAGCATTTCATGTCAGTGGTAGTGGCTGCAGTTATGGTGTTTGCAACGGTTGCAGGTATCGGTAACTTTTTTCCGAATATAAAGTCGGAAGCGGCGACACGTCAGACGCTGTATATCTGTGATATTAAATCCGGTGGATTTAGTGCCAATTATACAGGATATACAAGACTGTCTATTGATGGAAAAGCGGGAAATGTAAACAGGGGATGTGGTGATAATGGTTCAGATGATTACATCTGGGTAAAGACGACCACAGATCCGGCACAGGCATATACAAGGATATGGTCTGTATGGCAGAATAATTCAGGTACCTCAAGCAGTCTTGACGGATATAGCGTTGAGAAAAAGACGGGTGACCTGAATGATGGTGTAGGTTCAAAATCCGGTTATATCTACATCTATGCAACAAAGGACAGGAATGCAGGAGATCCAATCTCATCACTTGGTATCTGGAATGACATTGATAAAAAGCTGCAGTATGCCGGAGGAAATTCAGGAAGCAGTCTTAAAAGCCAGAATGCAGAGAGGGTCGAGAATGTTGACAGCAACTGGAACAAGATTGATGGAGATCTCAATAAAAATGCCGGAGGTGCATATATTTATCTTTATTGTAAGAGAGCACCTTATGTGATTCCAAATGATATAAGGATTACTTTCGATGGTGAATATCATAGGGGATATGTAGAGTCAAAGACATCCGGCGTATCGATCTCATATGATAATACCGGTATGTATCAGGTAGGAAGTAATACTACAAAATATGCGGTGTCAAAATCCGGTATGGAGACAGCGTATGGTACATTTACAAATACGATCACTGATCCATATGGCTATGACAAATACACGAAGCTGGAGGATGGACTCTGGCTTGGAGTAAAGAACACAGCTGAAACAGCAACAAAAGATGACTATTCTTATTCGGAGACAGATGGACTTACGATCAAGTCTGATAAGCAGATGATCCTGTTCGGAACAAAATCCGGTAAGGTTATGAAGGGTCAGATCAAGGCAGCAGGGGATATTGATGTGAATCTTGCGATCCGTAGTCTGACGATCACACGGAATACTCAGGGGGCAGCGATCACAGTAAATCCGGCAGAGGGTAAGACCGTGACGATCACTGCTTACGGAACAAACAATCTGACATCATCGGGAGCTTATGCAGCGATCCAGAAGAATGGAAGCGGTAAGCTGGTACTGACTTCTACGACGAAAGGTACTATAAATGCAACTGCCGGTAACAATGCGACATATGGAGCAGCCGGTATCGGTGGTGGTACAGACAAAACCTTAAAGGTTGTTTCAAATATTGAGATAAATGGAAATGTAATTATAAAAGCAAGGGGATCACAGCCATCAAATGAAAGCTATGCAGCATATGGAGCAGCCGGTATCGGTTCTCAGTACAATATGCCGGTTGATGGCATCCGGATCTCAGAAAATGCAGACGTAACAGCAATTGGTGCAAACGGAGCAGCCGGTATCGGTTCTGGTGCAAATGCTGATGCTGCCAATATCGAGATTGCAGGCGGAATCGTAAATGCAACAGCGGGAAGTGGAACGATCGGTTCTAAAAATATTGGCGGAGCCGGTATTGGTTCCGGTGCTTACATAAATGATGAAGCAAAGCTTGCTTCCGGTATTACCATTTCAGGAGGAACTGTAATAGCGACCGGTGGAGACGGCGGAGCCGGTATCGGTTCCGGATCTGATGTAGAAGCAACAGAGATTAAGGTAACAGGCGGTGTTGTAAAAAAAGCAACAGGCGGCACAGATGCAGCCGGTGTTGGCTCGGGAGCAAATGCAAAGGTATCGTATATTATGATATCAGGTGGAACTGTAACAGCAGTTGGTGGAGCAAATGGAGCCGGTATCGGTTCCGGTCTGGCAGGTGCAGCCTCCGATATTTACATTTCAGGAAATGTAGCTGTAACGGTAACAGCAGGAACAGACGGAGCCGGTATCGGTTCCGGTAAGAATGCATCCGTTGATAATATCAATATTTATTTAGAGTATGCAGGAAATCTGAGTGTCGATGGTACAGAAAACGGAGCCGGTATTGGTTCCGGAGCAACAGATACTGTATCAGAGGCAACAAATATTAATATTTCAAATACAGGTTTTATTAGTATCAGAGCAAGAGGAAATGGAGCCGGTATCGGAGCCGGTCTGAATTCAGAGACAAGGGATATTAATATTATCGGCGAGGTCGTTGAGACAAAAGGAAAGCTTATAGTTATTGCTGCAAATGGTCCGGCAATCGGTGCTTATGCAGGAGATGTTAAGAACGTAAATGTCTTAACAGATGCAACAGTCAACCTCAGTGCTGAAAATGGTATTGCAGTAGGAGCACTGAATGGCTCATCTGCTTCTGATATTACAATTATCGGTGATAATATCTGTGGAGCAAAGGCAGAGGATGTTCCTGTTCTGGGAACTGTTTCTAACTCTGTTCTGTTCGTAGGAAAGACATATGAGGTTTATGGAACAGCAACCATTCGCAAGAGTACACATATTAAAGCAGGAACAACATTAGAATTACCGTCATCATCCAAGCTGATCATTCCTAAGGACGTTGAACTTGTAGTTGATCCACAGCATGATGATGTACTTCCGGGTGCGCTTGTCTGGGCAGCTGACAGTGATGCACAGTTGATCATCAATGGTACTTTAACAGTTAAGGGAACAATGGCGATGGATTCCGAATATGGTATCATTGTATTGAACGGTTCTCTTAATCTGGAAGAAAATGCTAATATTTACGGTAAGTTCTTTATGAATGGTAAATATACCGGAAATGGTGTTATCACAAAGGGAAAGAATCAGACTCCGGAGGAAGGGGAGATTGCAGTATACCTTGAACTGGATATTGATGATGGTGTAACCTACAATGCAAAGGGAAATCTTGCAGAGAACCAGTTGATCATTGATGAGTCCAGCCTGGAGGATACTACTACCGGTACATATGCAATTAATAACATTGTTGCACATGACGGATTCCAGATCACAGATATCCTGTTGGATGGCAAGTCCATTATAAATGACAGCAGTTATGTTACAAAGAATCAGGAAACAGGAGAGTACAATGTAGTATTATCGGTATCTGAATATCGTGGTGAGACGATAAAATTTGCAGTTAAAGCAAAATCAACCGTAGAATCGATCAGCATCGAACGTTTCCCAAATAAGACAGCATTTGCCAAAGGGGCAGAGTTTGATTTGAATGGTCTGAAGGTAGTAAAGACTTATAAGAATAAGAAGACTGCACCGGTTGATATTGATAAAGAGCTGAAGGTTACAGGCTATGATATGAACAGCGTTTCTGCACAGACAGTAACACTTCAGTATATTGCAGATGACAGATACAGTGATGATATTACAGCATCTTATGAAATAACTGTATTTGATTTTGCAGGCTTAAATAAGGGAAAGACCACACTTACTGCGGGCGGCGAATCATTTGTTGCTACAGATGTAGATAATGAGGAGCATGTTGTTAAGTTTGCATTAGGTAAGAATGTCGGTGATATCTCAGCACTGAAGGATAAGATCCGTCTTCAGGTACAGGGATTTACCAATTCAGTTGGTCAGATTGATTTTGTATCAAGTGAGGTAGTCGGACAGAATGCGGTTGAGGCAACATATGTAGCAGATATATATGTAGATAAAGCGAAAACAGTAGTGATCCAGTATACAATAGTGATCACACAGCCAACCTTATACTATGATCTTGCAGAGGCAGCAGTAGCAGTAAATGGCGAATATACCTATGATGGAACGCAGCAGACACCGGATAAGGAAAATATCGAAGTTACAATCGATGGCGCAGTTGTTCCGGACGATCAGTATACGGTAGAGTATGGTGAGAATGTGAATGCCGGTATCGGTAGACTTACGATCAAGGGTGATGGTATTCATACTACAAACAGTAAGGAAGCAACATTTACAATTGCAAAAGCGAAGCTTACGGATATCGATGCGCTTGTAAGATCAAATGAATTTACAGTTCAGAATGATGTAAAGCATGAGCTTCAGATAGAATTTGGCGAGATCGAGGGCCTTGCAGCAGATGAATATACTGTATCTTATAAGAAGATATCCGATCAGTCAAATATCGTGGCAAATGTATCAAACGGAGTTATCACGACTGCTTATGATACATCCTATTCAAAGGCAGGAACAGCAGAAATCGCTGTTAATGTAACAATTAAGGATAGTGCAGTAAACTACTATGCAGATTCTGAATTATCACATTCCATAAATGTTACATTAACAAAGTATGTAAAGGGAACCAGTATTACGATCACTTCCGATTCTGATGATTTTGCGTGGGATGCATCAGCCGGTGAATATAAGGTGACGCTTTATAAGGGCGAGAAGATCTGGATCGATGCCAAACTTAACGATGGATCAACAGATGTTATTGACTATAAGGTCGCAGAAGGCGGCGAAGAGATAGCTGCTTGTGATGGAATTACCATTTCTGCGTTAGGCAAGGGATCGACCATTATCACTGCAAGTACAGGTAAGGGTGCTACAACAAAGAGAATTGCGGTAACGGTTCTTCCAACTACCAGACTTGAATTAACCGGTACGGAGACTTATGAGAAGGTATTTGGCGATGGCGCATTTACACTGGATGTGGCTTTAAAGGATACAGCGCTTGAATCCAAGCTCTCTGCATTACGGTATGTTTCGGCTGATCCGGAGGTTGCTGCTGTAGATGAGACCGGTAAAGTTACTATAATGGGATGCGGTGAGACTACAATTACAGTAACATCTTATACAGAAGAAAGAGCATATACATCTGACGAATATGTAGTAATAATCAAGGTTAAGGCACCACATACGAAACATATCAAAGATAATGGAACAAGAGTTGAGCCAACCTGTGAGAAAAATGGTTCTATCACATATAGATGTACCGAGTGTAATGAGATTATAGATACAGAAGAACTGAAGGCAACCGGACATACATGGGATAAAGGAAAGGTTACAACACAGCCAACTACAAAGACAGAGGGTGTAAAGACATATACCTGCAGCGTCTGCAAAAAGACAAAGACAGAGTCGATTGCAAAACTTGAGGAGCCAACGCCGGTGAAGCCAACACCGGAAAAACCAATAGTAAAACCGCTCAAGAAGGGGGATGTGGTTTCTGATGACAGTAAAGCTGCAAAGGTTCAGGTTATAAGCACATCCAAGAAAACAGTTGCATATAAAGCACCTGTAAATAAAAAGGCTAAGACTGTCAGCATTCCGGCAACCGTGAAGATCAGAGGTAAGAAATACAAAGTAACACAGATTGCAGAGGGTGCTTTCAAGAATAATAAGAAGGTAACAAAGGTTACAATCGGAAGCAATGTTAGTAAGATTTCCAAGAATGCTTTCAGCGGAGCGATAAAACTTAAAACTATCACAATTGGCAAGAATGTAACGGAGATCGGAGCAAATGCATTTAAGGGCTGTAAGGTTCTTACCGGTATTACGCTTCCGGCGAAGACAACGAAGATTGGAGATCAGGCATTTAGCGGATGTAAGAAGCTGAAGACAATTACGATCAAATCTTCAAAGATTACATCAAAGAAGCTGTCCAAGAATGCATTTAAGGGCATCACAAAGGTTACTACGATTAAAGTACTAAAGAAGAAGGTTTCTTCTTATCAGAAGTTGTTTAAGAGTAAAGGTTTATCTTCCAAGGTTAAGGTAACAAAATAACAAAATAACAGTAAAAGTAAAGGACGCCGTTTGTGGTAAAAATATCACAGACGGCGTTTTCGTTTTATCTGGACAGTATGAGTCAAGGTGAAAAAAATTTTTAAAAAAATTTGAAAACTTTAAAACCTTTTTCCATTTGCCCCTGTCTTATATAGTAGAAGGCAGGAAAATATAATATTTCTCTTGCATCTGTAAATATTTGTTGTAATAAAAAAATGAAAAGGAGAAGAAAAATGATGAAAAACAAGAGTTTATGGAAAGGGTTAATTGTAATGCTGGCAGCAGCATTCGTAATGTTAGTGATGCCAGTGCAGAAGGCATTTGCAGCAGGAACAACAGAGGGACCAAAACTGAAATGGGGCAGTTCGTATAGTGGCAGTACAGAGACCAGTAAATGTTATAAATATGCATTTTCTTTGAAACAATCCGGAAATGTCACCTTTGTATTTCAGGTATCGGATGCTGGATATGCATTTACCAGTATGGGTAAAATAACAGTTTTGGACGAAACAGGAAAAGAAGTATACAAGATTTATAATGTGGGAGATTGTAGTTTATCGCTGGATTTGCTGGCAGGTAATTATACATTAAGAATAGGCATGGAAGGTGGTATGGATGGTTGTAATTTTACATTTACACCATCATTTAAGCCATCTAAGGAAACGAAGTCCGAGCATGCAATGGCAAAGAATAATGAGATGGGAACAGCAACCTCTTATAAGATTGGTAAATCTGTAAAAGGACAGTTAGCGTTGAATGATGATATAGATATTTATAAGATGAGAGTAACAAAAAGTCAGTATCTGAATCTGACGGTATCTAGTAAGCTCCGTGAACTGAACATTAATTTGGTAAACACAAGTGGCAGTCGGAATGTTAGTATATCAGATATTGAAGCGGGACTTCATAAATACAGAGTATTTTTACCAAAGGGTACATATTATGTCAAGTTCAGAGGTGGTGTAAATTACGCAACGGACTATCATTATACAGGTAAGTATTCCTTTAGAACTTCTGTAACTGCAATACCAAAGCCAACTATTACTAAAACAAAACCGGATAATAAGTATAAGACGATGTATATACGGTGTAAGAAAAATTCATTGGCAAATGGCTATCAGTTCCAGATTGCAAGAGACAAAAAGTTTAAAAAGGGCAAAAAGACAAAGCAGGATGAATATACAGGAATGTATATGGTTGATTTGAAAAAAGGAACATATTATGTTCGTGTTCGTTCTTATGTGAAGATTGATAATTATGGTAGTACTCCGGATGAATATTATTATTCTGCATGGAGTAAGGTTAAGCCCGTTAGGATTAAATAATAATAAATACAACCCTACATAAATAAGTACAAAACCTGACATATGGATCATCATATTTTCGGAAGAAAAGATACCTGATCCGTATGTCAGTTTTTTGTTGCCTTTATTTTCTTCATCTTGCTATCTCCTGTGAACTACGTTACAATGAAATCTGGAGAGATTGTACTAAATATGCATAAGAAAGGCTATTCTTTGGATCAGATTGTTGAGATAACAAATCTGGATGTTAGTGCAGTAAAGGCTATAATAGGCTAAACAGAAAAAACGGATCTGACATATTTCTATTAAAAGTATACAAAAATGAAAAAACAGGCGTGTGGGAGGCTACAAATGATTTGCAAAACATGTGGGAATGATCTGCAGGGAAATGAATATAACTGTCCGTTCTGTGGGGCGGCAGTTGATTATACAGAGGCGGTGGAGCAGGCAAAAGCCGGAAGGGAAGAAGGCTTTTCCTATCTGTATGAGATGACATATCGGAATAAGCTGTATATTGCGATGAAATATATGAAGAATGAGGATGAAGCGATGGATGTTCTGCATGATTCCTATGTGAAAGCATTTGAACGGCTTTCCGGTCTTCAGGATGCAAATTCATTTCCGGGATGGCTCAGTACCATCGTTGCAAATACCGCAAGGAATGCATTGAGAGATCGCCATACAGTGAATTTTTCGGATATGCAGAGAGAAGATCAGGATGGAGAGACATTTGAATATTCGATCGCAGATGAGAACATGACAGCCCAGCCTGAGATGGCGTGTACAACGAAAGAAACGCAGGAAATGGTACAGGAGCTGATCGGATCATTGTCTGATGAACAGAGAATGTGTGTGCTGATGTTTCACATTGAAGGATACAGTATAAAAGATATTGCGACAGTTCTTGGATGTTCAGAGAATACAGTAAAGTCCAGATTGAATTATGGACGTAAGAATATCAAGGCAAAGGCAGAGGAGCTTCAGAAGAAGGGCTACAAGCTGTACAGCTACACACCTATGGCACTTCTTACCTATCTGCTCATGGCAGAACGAGGAACTATGCTGGTAGCAGGAACCTTCGACAAGCTGGCAGGTGTTGGAAGTGTAGTCGGTGCCGGGTTGATTCATGGTGGTGCCGCAGGCGCATTATCTGTTGCCGGAAGTGCAGCCACAGCCGGGGGTACCGGAGTCGCCGGAGCTGCAGGGTCGGCAGCGGGAACAGGTGCAGCCGCAGGAGGCAAGACGGCAGCAGCTACAGTGGCAAAACAGACCTTCTTGAAAACAGTAGCAGGAAAAATCACAATGGCGGCAGCCGGAGTGGCAGTAGCAGGTGGAGCAGCCGGAGTAGCAATCTATAATCATAATAAGAATACTTGGCAGGATGCGTATACAGAGGTGCTGAAGGAATATAGACAGGAAATTCAGGATTATGGCTGGCAAACTTCGCAGATGCGGGAGAACGAACCGATCCTGGTAGGAGAAGCCAGAGCGATTACTGTTGCTGATATTATGGGAGATGATACTCCTGAACTGATCTTTGCGGCACAGGATGAATCAGATCCGAATAAAGCGGATCTTCATATATATACATATATAGATAATGAAGCAGTACAGGTCTATAGTGGAGAACTTGATACAAGGTCAGATGAGAACCGGGACAAATGGGGAGCGGAAGGAACTCCGTATGTCATAGTTGATGCTAACGAAACTTCAGGTCATGGATGCCGGTTGTACATACTTTGCAGCGATGGACAGAGTGATGATACAGAGATTGGTATCATAGATAAGATGATAGAATTCGATGTGGCTACTTCTCGTGGAGATAGCTTACAACCGATTGTCTGGACCTGTCATGCAGAACAAGTGGGGGATGAAGAAACGGTGCCGGTTGCAGAACGGGATGGTATATCTGTGGCCTGGGAGGAATATCAGACAAAACGCGACGAAATATATCAAGAAGTGGATAGTGAGGTTCTGAAGAACATGGCGGCGACAGCTCCTTATGGCATATATGATCAGTTGGCAAATATTAACAAAGATTCGTCAGGAAATATAACGGCAGATCGAAATTTAGGAGGAGTAAGTGACGGATGTGAAATGTCCTATGCAGATGCATTGAAATATTTTAAAGAGAGCAAATAATAAAAAATTATTAGAGTGCCTTCGGCTGTTTTTTAAGAATCAGTCGAAGGCATTTTTACTTTATAAGGGAAAAACTCTCCGACTGAAAATGCCGAATCTCTCCGATTATATTTCCGGAATCTCTCCGATTGAAAACTACGAAACTCTCCGATTATACTTCCCAAAACTCTCCGATTGGTATATAATCCGTATTAGAGGTGATAATAAAAATATGATAAAAGATGCTTATAAAACAAGAATAATTGATAATAGAATTGAACAATTTTTGGAGAGCTTTGGTGCTGTATGTATAGAAGGACCAAAGTGGTGTGGTAAAACATGGACTTCTTCTTACCATAGTAATAGTGAAATTTATATGGGAGATCCTGCAGGTAATTTTCAAAATAGAACGCTGGCACAAATGTCGCCGGATTTGGTATTGAATGGTGACAAGCCAAGATTAATTGATGAATGGCAGGAAGTTCCGCCGTTGTGGGATGCAGTTAGATATAAGGTTGATCAAACAGGAGAAAAGGGACAGTTTATATTAACAGGATCGGCAACTCCTAATCATAAGGGAATCATGCATAGTGGTGCAGGAAGAATTGCAAGAATAAAGATGCATCCAATGTCACTTTACGAATCTGGTGATTCCTCTGGCGAAATTTCATTAAAAGAGTTATGTAATGATAATATAATTCCGGTTATGACTGGTGAAGTAAATCTGCAAAACTTAATTAAGTATATTATTCGGGGAGGATGGCCTGGTAATATAGACATACCTGTTGAACAGGCAGCACTTTTGCCAATTCAATATATTGATGCCATAATTGACGATGATGTATATAGAATAGATGGTATAAAACGTAATAAGGAGAAAATGAAACTGTTACTTCGATCTTTGGCGAGAAACGAAGCAACTACAGTTACCAATACTTCACTTGCAAGAGATGTGAAAGAAATGGATGATACTGATCTTGATAAGGATACTATTGCTGATTATCTGGATATATTCAAACGACTTTTTATTATAGATAATCAAATGCCATTTTCAACAAATATCCGATCATCTGTTAGAATAAAGCAAGCGGAGAAACGGCACTTTTGTGATCCTTCTCTTGCCTGCGCTTTGTTGAATGCGACACCGGAGATGTTGGTCAATGACCTGCAAACACTTGGATTTTTATTCGAATCTCTTTGTGAACGAGATTTGAAAATATATGCAGAATCGTTTGGTGCCTCATTATATCATTATCAGGATTATGATAATAAAGAAATAGATGCAGTTGTTGAACTTAGTAATGGTGAATGGTGCGCATTTGAAATTAAATTAGGTGCAAATCAGATTGATGACGCTGCGAAGAGTTTATTAGATATAAACAAAAAGATTGAAAAAGATCCCAAAGGAAAGCCTGCAAAAATATTGTGTGTTATTTGTGGTTTGTCTAATGCAGCATATAAACGACCGGATGGCGTATATGTTGTGCCGATTACAGCATTAAAAAATTAATTTAAAAAAATTTCAAAAAATATAAAACTTTTTTGCAACCTCTGTGTCATATAGGTGAAACGATACAGAGGTTGCATTTTTTATGGATGAATTTCCGGATGAAATGCTCCTCGGATAAAGAAAAGGAGAATAAAAAAATGAAGAAAATGAGAAGAATCGAAATCGCACAGTACATCGCATTGGGAGCAACCTGTTTAACCGTTTTAGGATTTGTCCTTTCCGGTATTTTTGGTGGCAGGATCCCGATGTCTATGATGGGGTATGGAGTTATGGCAGGCATTGTTTCCTATTTCTTTGGTGGATTTGGAACTGCGGTAAAGATGGCAGGCAAGATCGCCAAATGGGGCTGGCTCATCGTACCATTTCCGTATGATATTGTTACCGGTGTGGTATCCTTCTTCATCTCGATCATGGTATTTATCGGACTGCCGATCATCCCGATCCGTAAGGCATACAAAGAGCAGATGATGGATACTGAAACAGTTGAATAAAAAGAAGGTAGAAAGAGAGGACAGATTATTATGAGTAGAAAAATGAAACAGATCATGTTAGCAGTAATTTTAATGGTGATGATGTGTGCAGTAAGTCCTGCGCGAAAGGTATCCGCAGAGGTGTTAAACAGTCCACAGCAGATCGTATGGGGACAGAGTTACAGTGGCGAGTTGGAGGATGCACAGAATACATATGAGTATACATTTACGATGAAGAAATCCGGTACATTTTCTCTTGCGATTGTGACGGAGGGAATTGGAAAGACACATACCGGGCTTAATTATATAAAAGTCAGCGATATGTATGATAATGAGATCTATACAGCATCAGTCAGTGAAGGAAATGGCAGCTATAAGGCAGAATTATTAGCAGGTGATTATAAATTATCTCTGTGTGCAGGCTTTTATACCGGCTGCAAGTTCACATTTACGGCATCTTATAAGGCATCCGGCGAGACACGTTCCGAGTCATGGCTGTCACAGAACGATGAGAAAACGATGGCATTTACCTATAAGGCAGGTACGACCTATAAAGGACAGTTTGCATTTAACGAGACAAAAGATATCTATAAGATGAAGATGACAAAGAACCGGTACATGAACATTCAGATCAACAGCAAGATCAAGGAAATGAATGTTGTGATCGAGAATACAAATGGCGATATTCACTATATTCAGACAGGGGTTACACCGGGAACCAGAAAATACACGTTTTTCCTGCCAAAGGGAACCTACTACATCACGATGACCAAAGGCTGGCCATATAGCGTTGATCCAAATTATGCCGGAATGTATACATTTAAGACGACATTTACAGATGTTCCGAAGACTACTGTAAGCAAGGTAAAGAATCTTTCATCCGGAAAATTAAAGGTAACATGGAAGTGCAAGAGCAAGGCGACCGGATATCAGATCCAGATCGCAACGGATAAGAAATTCAAAAAGAATAAGAAAGTATATGATGCACCATTTAAGAATTACAATAACTGTACCTTCTGGGATCTGAAAAAAAGCAAGACTTATTATGTTCGTGTCCGTTCCTATGTAAAGGCAGGCTCCCGCGAGAAGAAATGTTATTCTGCATGGAGCAAATATAAGACTGTGAAAATAAAAAAATAGAATATGATGTTATCCTGATTTTTGTGGTAAGATAGAATAAAATTTTCTGTTTGAATGAGTTATTTAAAAAATATTCGGAAATATAAAACTTTTTACCCACCTGAGCTGTCCAATAAACAGGAGGTGAGATATATGGATGTGTGGAAGGCAGTGTGCGCGTTTGTTGCATTATTAAAAAAAGAACGAAAGGAGCTGCCGGACGATCCAGAACGCAAGAAAGAATTATTTGACCGGATCGAGCATGACAGGCAGTCCAGATAAATAAAGGCATAAAGATAATATATAAATTACAGAAATAAGATAAAAAGCAGGAGGAGCAGGATAACATGAAGTGCAGAACATGTGGAAATGATTTACAGGGGAATGAATACAACTGTCCGTTTTGCGGAAGCTGTGTGGATTATACACAGGCAGTGGAACAGGCAAAGGCAGGGCGTGAAGAAGGATTTACGTTCTTATATGAGAATACATATCGGAACAAACTCTACATTGCAATGAAGTATATGAAGAATGAGCAGGATGCAATGGATGTCCTTCAGGATGCCTATATAAAGGCATTTGCCAGATTAGATAGTCTGCAGGATGCAAATGCATTTCCGGGATGGATGAGTACGATCGTGGCAAATACTGCGATCAATGCACTTCAGAAGAAAAAGGCAGTCCTGTTTTCTGATCTGCAGAACGAAAATGATGAAGGGGATGTTTTTGAATATAATCTGGAAGATGAAAACATGAGCACACAGCCGGAGATGGCATGTACCGTGCAGGAGACACAGGATATGGTGCGGGAGCTGATCGATTCCCTGTCGGATGAACAGAGAATCTGTGTACTTATGTTCCATCTGGAGGGTTACAGCATCAAGGATATTGCCACAGTATTGAACTGTTCCGAGAATACCGTGAAGTCCAGACTGAATTATGGACGTAAGAATATCAAAGCAAAGGCAGAGGAGCTTCAGAAGAAGGGCTACAAGCTTTACAGCTACACACCGATGTGTCTTCTTGTATATCTGCTTATGGCAGAACGTGGAAATATGATCGTTACACATGTATTCGAGCAGATGGCAGGCATTGGTGGAAATGTTGCAGCCGGCATCATCCATGGTGGTGCTATGCAGATGGCAGGAAATGTTACAGGTGGTGCTGCACAGGTAGCAGGCGCCACAGGACAGGCAGCAGGAGGAGTCACTCAGGCAGGAGCCGCAGGATCGGCAGTAGGAGGAGTAACTCAGGCAGGAGCTGCAGGATCGGCTGCTGGTGCAGTAGAAGGCGGAAAGGCTATCGCAGCTACAGTTGGAAAACAGGCATTTATAAAAACGGTAACAGGCAAGATCGTGATCGCAGCCGCTTCCATTGCCCTGGTAGGAGGAGCGGTCGGAGCAGGATTTGCATATAAGCACTCACAGGATAAGAAGAAAGATCAGAATGCAACAACAGAAGCCGCTTCGGAAGCAAGTGATGATACTGTTACAACAGAGGTGACAACAAAGGCGGAGGCAACCACTGAAGTTACAACGGAAGAACCAACAGAGGTGACGACAGAGGCAGCCATTGATGAAAGTCTTTATAAAGCAGCATACAAAGAGGTACTTGAATCCTATAAGACACAGATCGACAATTATTTCTGGCAGTATGAATATGATTATTCCACAAAGGCTGCAAAAGAGGAACAGACGCCGATCGTATTTGCCGATGTTACAGGTGATGGTGTGCCGGAGATGATCCTGGTAAGATCAGAACAGAACGAAGCTTCAATTGCACAGATGGATATTTATAGCTTTGACGGAACAAAAGCAAAGAGAATCTTTGGAACGGATATGGAAGAATATGGTGGCTGGGATATGAATGCCGCTTCCGGAACCAGTTATTATCTGTTTACGACTAAGAAGGGAACCTTATATGCATATAGTGGGTTCGGAGATGAGAGTTATACAGACAGTTATATCAAATTCACGGTAGATGATTCCGGCATGCTTCAGAAGTCAACAACCTGGACAAGAAGGAAAGGTCCGAATGACGATTATTCAGCAACTGTTGTCACATGTCAAAAGAATGGTTCTGAGATCACAGAGGATAAGTATAATACGCAGGTAAAGAAATTACAGAAGAATTTTGATACCTTGTTAATGTATAATGGCCAGGGCAAGGATAAAGCCAAGGAGGTTCTTGGTACGCTGGATGATACCGCCATGACCTATGATGAAGCTATGGAATATCTGGGAAAGATCACACAGAAAAAAACGGACAAAACGGCATCTGACAAAAAGCAGGAGAAATCTGTCGATAAGAAAGAAGTCTCTGCCGGAAATGCAGGAGAGGTAGCAATGACATTGCCGGAGGATCTGCCTGAGAGCTTTACTATGTCAAGCGGAGTAGGAGCATGGGCTTCTGGTATTAATATTAAGCCGGATGGAACATTCACGGCATCTTTCCATGACAGTAATTATGAAAGCAGTTCAGTTTCCAGTGGTTCCGGGACATTTAAGAATATTGAACTGGTGGATAAATATACCTATACGATGGAGTTGGATACTTTTACATATGATGATGAGATTGGAAAAGAAGTTTCAAATGATAATGGTCATATAACTACATTTACAGAGCTTTACGGAATTGCCGGTGGCACTACATTTACCGTTTATCTGCCGGGAGCACCGACAGCAGATATGCCGGAAGGGATGCAGCGTTGGTTAGGTTTCCATTATTACAGTGTGCCTATACCGGAGGCACTTGACTGCTATGCAATCTATAATGTGGACACAGAATACGGATATTTTAATACAGGGTTACAGTAAATAGTAAGATGTTTTGGATACGATGAAACGCACTTTACGTTTTCTTATCCTCAAAAATGTCGTATTAGGTGTTGGTAAAAAGTGACACCTTTCCGGTTGAGAGTTGCGAATAACCCCCTATATCTTGAAAAAATAGATTATTTATAGTATAATGTCAAATGAGTAACTGTAACAAAAAGGAACGGAGAATACGAAGGAGCGTTACAGATGAGAATAAGCTACAACAAACTTCAAAAACTTATGATTGATAATCAAATGAAAAGACAAGATTTAATGCGTGCTGCGGAGATTTCATCGTCTGTTGCAACAAAATTAAATAAGAATGAAACAGTATCCCTTGATGTGCTTATGAGAATTTGCAAAGTATTTCATTGTGATATTGGCGATGTATGTGAAGTCATATTAGACGAATGATATGAGGAGGTCTGAAGATGGCGGCAAGTGGTAAGAAAAATATGTTTAACGAAGCTACTCGTGTTCAAATGCCAGCAATGGTTCATTTGACACGCCTTGGTTATACCTATTTCGGGAAAATAACTGAAGATATGGCAGGCACAGTATATGATCCTGATACCAATATCTTAATTAACGTTTTCAAGGAGCAGTTCGCACGGCTTAATCCTACCTACGCAGGAGAAGCGGAACAGACATTGAAAACTATTAGGCAGGAATTAGATAATGATGATATAGGACGCAGTTTTTACGAGCGTTTATCGTCTGTTTCGCCTGTTAGATTGGTGGATTTTGAAAATCCAAAGAATAATACATATCATTTTACCGCCGAGTTCACTTGTAAGCGTGACCAAGATGAATTTAGACCTGATATTACATTGTTTGTAAATGGACTTCCACTTGTATTTGTTGAAGTAAAGAAGCCGAATAATCACGGCGGTATGGTTGCAGAAAGCAAGAGAATGAACCAAAAGAGATTTCCTAATAAAAAATTTAGGAGATTTTTGAATATTACACAGTTGATGATTTTCTCTAATAATATGGAATATGACACTATGGGTGGTATTGTTCCGGTTCAGGGGGCATTCTATTGTACGACGGCAAAACAGTCTGCACCGTTCAACTGTTTCAGAGAAGAAAATCCTACAAATTTGGATATTGCACCTTATAATGCAGATTTCCCATATAAGGATATTGACCCGATTGTTGAAAAGAAGATATTGACTGACTTTAATTGTCAGGTTATTCATACTTCTCCGGAATATCAAACAAATTTAGATACCTATACACCGACCAATCGAGTACTGACATCTATGTGCAGTCCTGAAAGATTGTTATTTATATTAAAATATGGAATTGCCTATGTTCGTTTTCATAAAGAAATAAATGGCAAGATAGAGTTTATTGAGCAGAAACATATAATGCGTTATCAACAGATGTTTGCTGCATTAACAGTAAGAAGTAAGATTGATGAAGGTGTTAATTCAGGTGTTATATGGCATACTCAAGGTAGTGGAAAAACAGCCCTTTCTTATTACCTGACTTATGTTCTTTCTGACTATTTTAGCAAGCAAAATAAGGTTGCAAAGTTTTATTTCATTGTTGACCGTCTTGATTTGCTGAAACAGGCTTCAGAAGAATTTGAAGCTCGTGGATTGGTTGTAAAAACAGCAAGTTCCCGTGCTGAACTTATGGAACAGTTCCGTAACAATCAGGCACAAGAGGGAAATACGGGAAAACCAGAAATTACAGTTGTAAATATACAGCGTTTTGCTGAAGATAGGTCAAAAGTTGACCTTCCTGCGTATGCAACGAATTTGCAGAGAGTATTTATTATTGATGAAGCACATAGAGGATATAAACCAGAAGGCTCATTCTTGGCTAATCTTCTTGATGCGGATAAAAATGCGATTAAGATTGCGTTGACAGGAACACCGCTTTTGAAAGAAGAAAGAGAATCTTGGAGAGTTTTTGGTAATTATATTCATACATACTATTATGACAAATCAATTTTAGATGGATATACGCTGAAAATTATCCGTGAGGATATAGAAACGCAGTATAAGGAGCGACTTTCTGAAATTTATGAAAAACTTGAAACCTTGGTAGAAAAGAAAGATGTAAAGAAAAGTCAGATTGTTGAACACGATAACTATGTCAAAGAGTTGCTTAGATATATTATTTCTGACCTAAAGAGATTTAGACAAATTCAGGGAGATAATACGCTCGGCGGTATGGTCATTTGTGAAACAAGTGAGCAGGCAAGGAAGCTGTTTGCATATTTTGATGAAATTCAAACGGAACTTAATAAAGATGTTTCTATGAAAAGTCATTTGCGAGCTGGACTTATACTTCACGATAGTGATGACAAAGATACAAGAGATAAGATTATTGATGACTTCAAAAATAATATGACAGTTGATATTCTTATCGTTTTCAATATGCTTCTTACCGGATTTGATGCACCAAGATTGAAACGCCTGTATTTTGGTCGAAAATTGAAAGACCATAATTTGTTGCAGGCAATTACAAGAGTCAACAGACCATATAAAGAAAACCATTATGGTTATGTCATTGATTTTGCAAATATAAAAAGGAATTTTGAGGAAACAAATGAAGCATACCTCAAAGAGCTGAACCGTTTTAATGACCCGAATGAAGTTGGTGCTGGAAATGAAACAGATACATTCAAACAGGTTATTGAAGACCCGGCAGAACTCATTAAACAAATGCAGGAAGTGCAGCAGGTTCTTTTTAACTACACCACAGATAATGCAGAAGAATTTAGTTCTGAAATATCCACGATTGAGGATAAGCAGGAATTGCTTAAACTTAAAAAAATTCTTATTGCTGCTCGTGATTGTTGTAATTTGGTAAGAACCTTTGGCGATGATGAGTTAAAGGAAACATTTGCAAAAATGGAATTAACAAAATTGCCATCATTGATTTCAGAGGTGCAACATCATATTGATAACATAAATCAGAAGGAACTTTTTGCAAGTGATGATACCACGAAATTGCTTGTCAATGAAGCAATGGAGGATATTACATTTAATTTCAGCAAAATCAGTGAAGAAGAATTAAAAATTGTCGGTGGTAAAGACGCAGTGACAGAAAAGTATAAAAAGACTGTTCGTGCTTTTACACAGAATATCGACCCTGATGACCCTGAGTTTATTACTTTGCAGGAAGCATTTTTGCTTCGCTTCAAGCAACACGGCTTTGAACCTAAGAGTGTATCTGAGATTGAGGAGCAAGGAAAAGAACTGGAAGATATTCTAAAAAAGCTTGATGAATTGCAGAAGAAAAACACGGTTCTGCTGAGGAAATATAATGGCGATGCGAAATTCGCAAGGGTTCATAAAAGAATCAGGGAAGAAAATCTTGCTCGAAAAGCAGCAAATAAACAGCCGATTGTTTCAGAGTATGATATGTCTATTATGAATGTTTTGCTTTCTATTAAGTCTGATATTGACCAGAAAGTGTATGACAGAAATGATATATTGAAGAAAGACGCATATTTTGAGAGAACGGTTATGACACAAATAAAAGCAGGCATTGATAAGTTAGGAATAGCGAGTGCTCGTGAGGATAGAGTATTTATACAGAGCAGGATTACAAAACAGTATCTTGACCAGTATAACCAGACTTATTCAGTGGCATAAAGGAGAACACAATGGAAGAAACAAAGACGATAAAAGAAAAAACCATAGAGTTGATAGATGCCTTAAAAGCAACTTGTCAGACCTATGGTATGGGAAACGATGGTAACGAATATAAAATTATCACTCAGGTTTTCCTTTATAAGTTCCTTAATGATAAATTCGGATATGAAGTAAAAAAAGTCAGTCCTGTTCTTAAAAATGCCGAAAAATGGGAACTTGCTTATGCAGAAATGTCAGAAGATGACCGATTGGATATTTTTGATAGTTTACCGTCAGATATTCCATTACTTAACCCGGAACATCTTATTGCCAACTTATGGAATCAGCAGGCAAAAGGCGATTTTGATTTAATCTTTGACAGCACTATGACAGATATAGCAGATAAGAATATTGATATATTTTCAACTCAAACTGCTCAGAATACAAAAATACCGCTTTTTGAAAAGCTGACACAGTATGTAACGGACGATACAGCAAGAGCACCTTTTGCCCGTGCCTTGGTTGATAAGTTGGTAAATTTTTCTTTTGAAGAAGCATTTGAGAAGCACTATGATTTCTTTGCAGATATATTTGAATATCTGATAAAGGACTACAATACCGCAGGCGGTGGTAAGTATGCAGAGTATTATACTCCTCACGCTATTGCAACGATTATGGCAAGATTGCTTGTTGGAAATGCAACTGATTTACACAGCATTGAGTGTTATGACCCATCAGCCGGAACAGGAACACTTTTGATGGCTCTTGCTCATAAAATTGGTGAAGATAAGTGTACGATTTTTGCTCAGGATATTTCACAGCGAAGTAATAAAATGTTAAAACTTAATCTTATCCTGAACAGTTTGGTTTCTTCTCTTGACCATGCAATTCAGGGAGATACGCTGATTGCTCCATATCATAAGAGTGATAATGGACAGGAATTAAGAACTTTTGATTATGTAGTTTCAAATCCACCTTTTAAGATGGATTTCTCAGATACAAGAGAACGTATAGCAGCGATGCCTGTTCGTTTTTGGGCGGGAGTTCCGAAAGTACCTGCCAAGAAGAAAGAGAGTATGGCAATTTACACATTGTTCATTCAGCACGTTCTTAATTCGTTGAAATCAACAGGAAAAGGTGCGATTGTAGTTCCTACCGGATTTATAACTGCAAAGTCGGGTGTAGAAAAGAAAATACTACAACATATTGTAGACGAACATATTGTTTATGGCTGTATTAGTATGCCGTCAAATGTATTTGCTAATACCGGAACGAATGTATCAGTATTATTTTTCGATAATTCAAGAAAAACAGACAAGGTTGTACTGATAGATGCTTCAAAACTGGGAGAAGAATATAAGGACGGTAATAATCAGAAACGCAGACTTCGTGATTTTGAGATTGATAAAATTGTTGATACATTCCTTAATAAAGAAGCTGTTGATGATTTTTCAGTTGCTGTTACCTATGATGAAATCAAAGAAAAGAAATATTCACTTTCAGCAGGACAGTATTTTGATGTGAAAATTGAATATGTTGAATTATCACAGGACGAATTTAATGCTCGTATGAGTGCCTATGCAGAGAAGTTGCAGGAATATTTTGCAGAGGGCGACAAACTGAAAACGGAAATTATGGAGCAGTTAAAGAAGGTAAAGTATGAGTAAGGTAAAGTTATCCGAAATAGGTACATTTAAAAATGGACTGAATTTTTCGGCAGAGAGAGTATTATCTGGTTGTAAAATGATAGGTGTTCCAGATTTTGGAGATAATTATTTGGCAAAATTGGACGGATTAAAAGAGGTTGACGAGGATATAGTAAGCACGGATTATTTATTGCAGGATAATGATATACTGTTTGTTCGTTCTAACGGAAACAAAAATCTTGTTGGACGAGCTATGCTTATTGAAAAGATTAAAGAAAAAGTGACTTTTTCAGGTTTTTGCATCAGATTTAGAATAACTAATAATAATGTAAACCCATTATATATGCTTTATTTATTCAAGTCACCTTTGTTTAGGAAGCTCTTTTCAAACACACAACAAACAAGTATTAGTAATTTGAATCAAGAAATATTAGGGAATATTGAGGTTGAATTGCCAACAATTGGACAGCAAAATCGTATAGTAAAAGTTATTCATGGAATAACAAGAAAAATTGAAAATAATAAGAGGATAAACGATAATTTACCACATCAATCGCTGACGGTGGCTTGACCGTTCATCAGCATAGGTAGCAACCAATCACGTAAAGTTGAAAGCTCGATATTTTCCTGCTGATTTTTGATAATTATCTTTCTTACTTTTTCAGCATAACTTTCAAAAGCATTCAATTCTGTTGTTGAAGGTACTTTTAAGGAATATAGTGTTAAGTTTTCTCTTGTAAGTTGTGGTTGTGCCGAACCTGAACATAAATAGTTTGGATTTTTTGCAAGCAAATAATAATAAAGATATTCTCTATACGGGAAATCAGAATGCGGTTTTACCACCATTGCATTTCCAGTAATCCAAGAAAACGGTAATGTCATCTGAATAGAGCCGCAGCTTGCTCCTCTACAAGCGACAGCTATTTCAGACTCGGAATGATTATATTGATTGTATTTTCCAATAATTCCGTTTGCTCCATACACAAAATAGTTCCCGTCTGCAATTAAATCTTTTCCACTAATTGTTTTCGGCTGATACATTTCGGAAAGTTCTGCTAATGATTGCTGTTTCCATTCAGTATTTGCATTTTGCAAAAACTGAAATGTAAAAATTGTTTTTATTTGCTGCTCTAAATTATCGTTTATATTATTATTCAAAGCGATTTTTTCATCAATTTTTGAAAGTATATTAGCAATTTTACGCTGCACTTTAATTGAAATATTAGGAACTGTATATGTCGGAAAATCTTCTACAGAAATTCTATTTACAGTGCTACCTTTTATAATCTTGCTTTGAATAAATTGTTTCCACTCCGGCGAAAGAAAATAATAGTACAGCCACAATGTGTCAATATCCTTACTTACATTTCTGATAATAGCTAATCTTCTTCCTAAACACCCATAAAAGTCTTTAGGTATTAAAGCGTACCTTCCCAATGTTGCTTCATACGAAAAAACAATATCTCCATACTGTGGGGTTACTCTTTTTGTCCACTTAATATAATCTTCTTCTGACAAATGAGCAAATTCTTTTGCATTTATTTTTCCATCATCAGTTATTGCATCTATTCCCAAGTAAACTGGACCATCGACTGTTTTCTTTGGTGTAGCGTGTGGACCATCGTACACTTCGCATATCTCTTTTATCACTATTCTTTCTGACATAAATTCCTCCGCTATCCGATATATTTTCTATGAGCCAATTTAACATTGCTCTGTTTGACCATTGCATACTGCAAAGTCGTATCTATTTTTCTATGTCCCAAAAGCTGCTGTAACTGTTCAATAGGCATTCCTTTATCTATTGCCATAGTTGCAAGAGTACGTCTAAATTTATGTGGATGTACCTTGCTAAGACCTAATTGTTTTCCAAAATTTCGCAATCGCACTTCAATACCCCCTATTTTTAATCGCTCATAAGGAGCTTTTAACGATACAAATAGTGCCGGATTATTATCCATTCTGCTCTGCAAATAATTCTGCAAATGTATTTTTGTTCTGGCGTCAAAATAAACAACTCGCTCCTTATCGCCTTTTCCAAAAACAACACATTCACGCTCATTGAAATCTATATCTTCTCGATTTAACAGAACCATTTCTCCAACTCGCATACCCGTTGAAGCAAGCATATCAATCATTGCCAAGTCCCTGAGTTCCGTGCAATTATCTCTCATCAATTCAAGTGCTTCATCTGAATAAGTTTCCTTAATATTCGTTCCAGTTTTAACCTTATGTATTCTTCTGACCGGACTTTTCAAAATATAGTCCTCGTCCTCAAGCCAAGAAAAAAAGCTGGAAAGTATTCGTCTTATATTATCAATCGTAACTTTACTTGAATTTTTATTTGACTGATATTCAGTAAGGTAACAGCGTATATCATCGGTTACAATATATTTAATACCTTTACCTATACTATCAATCATTGCCTGTATAGTTGCTTTGTAATATTTCAAAGTTTTCTCGGAACAGCCCTCAATTCTCTTTGCCGATAGAAACAGTTCAACCAAGTTTTGCTCCGATAATCCTTTATCACTTTCTGTTTTTGCAACTTCATAATCAAAAAGCGTATGTTGCAGTACCTCCTGCAATCGCTGTGTTTGTGCATTGTTCAAATAAGGTAGCATACCCTGAACAATATCCATAATTAAATTCTGTTTCATAGTCAATTCTCCTTTTATTTAATTTAGAGAACAACTATGGAGCGGTAGTCCCCTGTTTTAACTCCTGCCACTCACAAGAGTTATGGGATATATGTTAAACGATAATTTACAACAACAAGCAATTCTATTGTATGATTATTGGTTTACTCAGTTTGACTTCCCTGATGCTAACGGAAAACCATATTATTCATCAGGTAACAAAATGACTTGGAATAATCAATTAAAGAAAAACATTCCTTTAAGTTGGAAAGTTAAGCCGCTTAAAGCTATTTGTGAAATCTGTTTAGGCGGAACACCAAGCACAACTGTTTCTAAATATTGGAATGGTTCCATTTCGTGGCTGAATTCCGGGGAGATTGCACAATTTCCGGTTGTTTCTTCAGAAAAGAAAATTACTCAGCTTGGACTGGAAAATTCTCCTTCCAAATTGATGAGTAAAAATACAACCGTTATCTCAATTACTGGTAATATAAGAGCAAGTATTCTTGCATTAGACGCTTGTGCCAATCAGTCCGTTGTCGGAATTCTTGAAAATGAGATATTTAAAAGCCCTTTTATCTATCAAAATATGTTGCGATTATTAAAACATTACACTTCAATATCTACAGGTAACTGTCAAAAACACATAAGTAAGGGGGCTATCGAAGAATCACTTGTTTGTATCCCTGATAATATAGTACTAAAACAGTATTACAGCCTATCTGAACCGATATACAAACAAATGCACGAAATAGCATTGGAAAACCAACATTTAACCGAGTTACGTGATTGGTTACTCCCTATGTTAATGAATGGACAAGTTACTATTAAAGATTAGGCTACTAAATTATCGTTTATATTATTATTCAAAGCGATTTTTTCATCAATTTTTGAAAG
>OGPE01000147.1_pt1 | contig 52770 bp, 39 predicted proteins | sample 1552881 | NCBI WGS metagenome assembly OGPE01 (sample SAMEA2580236, study PRJEB22360) | human gut metagenome | biome: human gut; feature: human-associated habitat; material: faeces | place: Denmark | collected 2008/2010 | reverse complement strand
CCTCCCATCCGCTGCGCGATGCCAGCGTGGTGGTGGAAGATATTGAGGATAACCCAGGCTTCTTCCGCGTGAAGCTGTACGCGGTACCGCACTTCCAGGTCGAGGGGATGGACGTCAATCTGTCGCTGGTATCTCAGATGCCCAAAGCAAAAGCATAAGGCAGGATGGGATGAAAATTTATCGTCCACTGTGGAACGAGGGGGCTTTACTGTCCCCTCAACAGTTCCAGCAGCAGGCTGAATGGGAGTCTTTCCGCAGTGCCGGTGCAGCAGCGCTGGCATCCCCATTCCCCTGGGGCGTGGAAAAGATTGAGTTTAATGACAGTCTTCTTTCGTCCGGCCTGATCCAGATTACGCAGTTACGCCTCTGGCTGGAAGATGGTTCATTAATTGATGCGCAAAGGAGCGATCTGCCTCCGGCGCCGCGTGAGTTAGATGCCAGCCAGCTGGCAGGTCGTGATGCGGTAACTGTCGTCATTGCATTGCCGCACATGCAGCCAGGTATGAGCAACGTTGAACAGGAGGGCGTCCGTTCAGAACGGCCGCTTCGCTATCGTGAAGAGTGGATAACATTGCAGGATGCCTTTGGCTCTGAAGAAGAATCTATGGCAGTTGCCCGGTTTAATTTCACCATCCGGTTTGCCCATGAAAGCAATGATTCCTGGAAAGTGTGTCCGGTCGCAAGACTGATTCGGGATGGACAAAATGCGTGGCGACAGGATCCCTCTTTTATTCCTCCAGTGGCGTCATTTGGAGCAAGCCCGGTCCTTCACGAACGTCTGATGTTGCTTAATCGCCAGTTACGTTCCCGACGCCAGCGTCTGATGACGATGCGACGAGAAAGCAACGAAAGGCTCGCCGATTTTGCCGTCGCCGATGTTTCCCTTTTCTGGTTGCTGAATACACTGAATTCTCACGCCACAGTGCTAACAGAATACGAGCGTTTTCCTTCACGTCCACCTGAACAGGTATGGGCTGAGCTCGCTCGTCTGGCAGGCAGTATGTTGACCTTTTCCCTGGACCATGATCTCGACGCCATACCGGGTTACGACCACGAGGAGCCAGCTAAGGCGTTTCCTCCGCTGTTTGACCTGATAACGGGTTTGCTGGAGGCAAGCTTGCCATCTCGGGTTATTGCTCTGGAAATGTCCCGCCCGGACGGACAGACCTGGAAGGCCAACCTCCACGATATCCGTCTGCGTGAAGAGGCCGATCTCTATCTTTCTGTACGCTCGGATATCCCGGCCTGGCAGGTTGCCGAGAAATTTCCTGCACTCTGTCAGGCAGGTTCACCTGATGATGTGCGCGAAATCTATGGCGCTGCGCTCAAGGGTATCCCGTTGATACCGGTGAGCAGGGTCCCGGCAGCGTTACCTGTACGCATGGAAAACCAGTATTTCGCACTTGATATAGAAAGCCACGCTGCGCATGAAATGCTGGAGCAGGGGGTGTGTATGTTCTATGTGCCTGAGTTACTTGGTGCTTTGGAACTTGAACTGTTTGCGGTATTGCGCTCATGAGACAGGATATCGATATCGACCAGCTAATGACGGAGACCTGGCTCACCGTCACCATGCTTAAGAAAGGCGCCATCACGCTTAATGGCTCTGCGCTTTACAACACATGCGTTAAACAAGTTGAAAGTGTGCGGGAAGCGCTGGAGCGTGCCGGTTATGACGATGCCAGTGTGGAACATATTTCCTACGCACAATGTGCCTTGCTGGATGAAACGGTGATGAGCCGTAAGCCCGAAAAAAGCGAAGGAGGAGAGGAGCCGAAAGTAGATGAAGGCCAGATGGTCTGGCGTAAAGCACCGCTTCAGGCCCGTTTTTTTGGCTCACTTCGGGCAGGTGAAGCACTATGGGATCGGATTGCAGAGGTTCTGCGTCAACCTTCACCGAACCCGGCCGTTTTAACCTGCTATCACCGGGTGATAGCGCTGGGCTTTCAGGGATTATACAGCCTGAAAGCGGTCAGCCAGTCACAGCGGGATGAGGTAGTGAAAGCTCTTTCTGAGCGAGTTTCTCCACCTGATGCTGGCCTGTCGATGGTTGTTTACCGGATGGGGAAACATCGCTGGAGTCTGATGCGCTCGGTCTGGTTCTGGATAGTGCTGGCCGTCATTCTGACCGGGGTTATCTGGTGGGGTGGCCATCTGTGGCTTCAGGCGCTGTTGTCAGCACAAATACCGGAGCTGCATGGCTAATGCGCAGAAAAGTCATCATTTCGGTAGCCCTACACACTTTAGCAGCCGTAGCCGGGTTACTGTGGTTGCTGTGGTATTTCATTCCGACAGGCAACGTATTTAACGGCCTGTCCACTGCGCTGATTATTCTTCTGGCAGGCTGGTATGTGTTCAAAAACTGTCGGCATGAGGAGCCCGTATCCGACGCTAACCTCCCGGCGGCTGAACTGCCATTACTCGACGCCGAGGGCCCCGTTGTACTGGTGTGTGGCGACATGCTGGATGCGTTGTTTCAGGGAAGCACTCTACGTAAAACAGCCCAGGGATGGTGGCTACGGGTCGGCGACGTCAGCCGGTTAACTGACGTTGTCCGCAGCATACAGACGCAGTTCCCGCACCAGGTCGGTCAGCTCTCGGTAATGTACCGTTGCCTGCCAGACCGTCATCAGGATGAAGCCGTACTTCGTTCCGCACTGAAAACGCTCCGCCAGCAGTGTAAACAGATTAAATCCCTGACGGGTATCACACTGCCGGCTGTGTTAAGCGCTGAATTTTCCGGGCCTGAAACGCCATGGATAATCGTCCGGGGTGACAAGCCGATGGTATGTCCGTTTAATGATTCGCCGCAGGCATTCATTGACTGGCAGCAGACGGACGACAATATCCTGGCGCTGCCGACAGTCAGCCAGGCATTTTCCTTTATCCGTAATACGCTGGCTGATGAGCTGGAGAAACCTGACGGCCTAACGCCGCCTGTGCGTGTATTTTCCGTGATCATGCGTCTCGGAGTAGTCAATCCAGAGACTCGGTCTGTCTGGGCCGGTTGGCTCTATTCCCGCACCTGCTTGCAGTTTTCCCGAGCTCCCGGGCAGTCATCGACAAGTCTGTTCCCGGATGCGGTTTTGCCACTTCTGGCGCCGTTTGCCTCGATAGTACAGGGAGGCCAGCGTACCCGTCTTCTGGTTCTGCTGATCTGGCTGTGTGTTCTTACGGCGTTGGGCATCTCCGCCCTCAATAATCGTGATCTTATCCGTCATGTCAGTACCCATTTACAGCGCTGGAATGCTATTCCAATGAATCACTACCACCCTAAAGCAGAATCACTGGCTGCACTGAAACAGGATGCGCTCCTGCTTGAACGCTGGCAGCGTCAGGGAGAACCTTTACGTTACAGCCTGGGTTATTACCCGGGACAACGTCTGTGGCTGGCCTTGCAGCAGGCTATCGATACCTGGACACCGCCACCCGCCCCTGAACCGAAACCGGTACCGAAAATTGTACGACTCGACAGCATGTCACTGTTTGACTCCGGCAAATCGGTACTCAAAGACGGCTCAACCAAAATACTCGTTAATGCACTGGTAGGGATTAAAGCCAGACCAGGCTGGCTGATCGTGGTCAGCGGTCATACAGACAACACCGGCAGCGTTCAGCTAAATCAAACCTTGTCTTTGCAAAGAGCTGAGGCCGTCCGTAACTGGATGCGTGATACCGGGGACGTACCGGAAAGTTGCTTTGCCGTGCAGGGTTACGGCGACAGTCGACCGATTGCATCAAACGACACGCCTGATGGCCGTGCGCATAACCGGCGTGTCGAGATCAGTCTGGTACCGCAGGCTGACGCCTGTCGTCTGCCAGGCGCAAAACATGCGTCACAGGATGTAGGTGACGTTTCAACTCGAGAGATGGAGAAGTAAACATGGCAATCCCAGTTTATCTGTGGCTGAAAGACGACGGTGGCGCGGACATTAAAGGTTCCGTGGATGTGAAGGATCGTGAGGGCAGCATTGAGGTGGTGGCGCAGGAGCATAACCTGTACATCCCGACCGATAACAACACCGGCAAGCTGACCGGAACCCGTATCCACACGCCGTTCCTGTTCACCAAAGAAATCGACTCTTCCAGCCCGTATCTGTACAAGGCGGTGACCACCGGCCAGACCCTGAAATCTGCTGAATTCAAGTGGTACAAGATCAACGACGCGGGTCAGGAAGTGGAGTACTTCAACACGAAGCTTGAGAACGTGAAGGTGGTGAAGGTGAATCCGGTGATGCACGACATCAAGGATCCTTCTTTTGAGAAGCACAACCATCTGGAGCAGATTGAGCTGCGCTACGAAAAAATCACCTGGACCTACAAAGACGGCAACATCATTCATTCCGATTCCTGGAACGAACGCGCCACCGCGTAAGTCACGAGCGGGCAGAGTTTCTCTGTCCGCTTTTTTTGCTTTTGCTGAGTGTCTGCTCCTGCGGGCGTTCAGCAAAAACATCATATCCCGGAAACAGACCTTATGGGCCTCGGTAGCGGCCAGGGGCGGTAGCGTGCCTGAACGGTCCTCAACAGTGAGCAAGCAAACATGGAAAACCCGGCAATCCTCCTTCGACGTCTCAACCCTTACTGCGCCAGCGCGATGGAAGGGGCAGCCTCCCTGTGTCAGACCCGCGCCCATGCAGAAATTTTGCCTGAGCACTGGCTGCTGAAACTGCTGGAGCAGGGTGAAGGTGACCTGACGGTGCTGGCCCGCCGCTACGAGTGGGACATGGACGCCATCTGGCAGGATTTGCTGGGCTGGCTCGATAAACAGCCGCGTTCGGTACGACACCGTCCGCAGCTGTCTGATACCATTCAGTCTCTTCTACAGGAAGCCTGGCTGATTGCTTCTCTTAACGGCGAGGAACAAATTCGCAGCATCCATCTGCTGATGGCGCTGGTTGAGAAACAGAAACTGGTTCGCTGTGACGGGCTGTGGCCGCTGCTGACGCTGGGCCAGAGCCAGCTGGAGCGTCTGCGTCCGCTGCTCGACGCACAGTCGGACGAACGTCCGGACGTGCAGAAGGAAGCAGAGCTGGCGCAGAGCCACGGTGGTGAGGTGGAGTTTGTTGGCCGTCCGGTGGGGGCAGAACTGAAAGAGGGGGAACTGACCCCCGCGCTGCAAAATGCGCTGGATAAATTTACGCTCGACGTCACCGCCAAAGCGAAAGAGGGCAGGATTGACCCGGTCTTTGGTCGTGATACTGAAATCCGCCAGATGGTGGACATTCTCTCGCGCCGTCGCAAGAACAACCCGATTCTGGTGGGTGAACCAGGCGTCGGCAAAACGGCGCTGGTGGAAGGTCTGGCTTTACGTATCGCTGAAGGCAACGTTCCGGAAAGCCTGAAACCGGTTATTCTGCGCACCCTCGACCTCGGCCTGCTGCAGGCGGGGGCAGGCGTGAAAGGTGAGTTCGAACAGCGCCTGAAAAACGTCATCGACGCGGTGCAGCAGTCGCCCACCCCAATTTTGCTGTTTATTGACGAAGCCCACACCATCATCGGCGCGGGTAACCAGGCGGGAGGCGCAGATGCGGCCAACCTGCTCAAACCGGCACTGGCGCGTGGCGAACTTCGCACCATCGCTGCCACCACATGGTCTGAATACAAACAATATTTTGAGCGTGACGCCGCTCTTGAGCGCCGCTTCCAGATGGTGAAGGTGGACGAGCCGGATGACGACACCGCCTGTCTGATGCTGCGCGGTCTCAAATCCCGCTATGCCGAACACCATAACGTGCACATCACTGACGATGCGGTCCGTGCGGCCGTCACCCTGTCCCGTCGCTACCTGACCGGCCGGCAGTTGCCGGACAAGGCGGTTGATTTGCTGGATACCGCCGCCGCGCGAGTGCGCATGAGTCTTGATACCGTGCCGGAAGCCATTGTACGCCTGAAATCCCGTCTGATAGCGCTTGGGATGGAAGCACAGGACTTGCTGGAGGACATTGCCGCAGGAGCATCGTCACACGGTGACCGGCTGGCAGTCATTGACACGTTGCGTACGGAGCTTGAATCGGAGCTGAAAACGCAGGAAGCCCGTCTTGAGGTTGAGCGCCAGCTGGTCGGGGAGCTGATAGCCTGCCGTCAGGACATCAGTCGTCAGGCAGATATTCACACCCTGCAGCAACAGCTGGATTTTCTTCAGCAGGACGGTGCACTTATCCGGCCGGATGTGGATATCCGTATGGTTGCCAACGTGATTGCCGACTGGACGGGCGTTCCGCTCTCCTCCCTGATGAAAGATGAACAGACCGAACTGCTGACACTCGAAAACGAAATCGGCAAGCGCGTGGTCGGGCAGGACGTGGCGCTGACCGCCATCGCCCGGTGCCTGCGTGCGGCAAAAACGGGTCTCACGTCCGAGAATGGTCCGCAGGGCGTGTTCCTGCTGGTTGGTCCGAGTGGCACCGGTAAGACCGAAACTGCACTGGCGCTGGCGGACGTGCTGTACGGTGGTGAGAAATCCCTCATCACTATCAACCTGTCCGAATACCAGGAGCCGCACACGGTGTCGCAGCTGAAAGGCTCGCCTCCGGGTTACGTGGGTTACGGTCAGGGCGGCATTCTCACCGAAGCGGTACGTAAGCGCCCGTATAGCGTGGTGCTGCTTGATGAAGTGGAAAAGGCGCACCGCGACGTGATGAACCTGTTCTACCAGGTGTTCGACCGGGGCTTTATGCGCGATGGCGAAGGGCGTGAAATCGACTTCCGCAACACCGTCATCCTGATGACCTCCAACCTCGGCAGCGACCACCTGATGCAGTTGCTGGACGAACAGCCGGAGGCCAGCGAAGCCGACCTGCACGAGCTGCTGCGCCCGATACTGCGCGACCACTTCCAGCCCGCGCTGCTGGCCCGTTTCCAGACGGTGATTTTCCGTCCATTAGCCGAAGCGGCGATGCGCACCATCGTGGAAATGAAGCTGTCACAGGTCAGCAAGCGCCTGAACCGTCACTACGGCCTGACCACGCATATTGACGAAAGTCTGTATGACGCACTGACTGCCGCCTGCCTGTTGCCGGATACAGGGGCGCGTAACGTCGACAGCCTGCTCAACCAGCAAATCCTGCCGGTGCTGAGCCAGCAACTGCTGACCCACATGGCCGCGAAACAGAAACCGGACTCCCTGACGCTCGGCTGGAATGACGAAGAGGGGATAGTGCTTGAACTTTAATGCCGCGAAATCATAACGCAGAACGGAATTACTTATTATTAGCAACGGAATGTTGCTGTTACTGCCAATAAAAAGGAAGAAATATATGACGTTTAAAAAATTTGTCCAGGCGGCTATTGCTCTGACCTTTACAGCAAATGCTTATGCGGGATTGTTTAGTTCATCCGATGATTTTAAATGTGGCAGAGAAGACGCCGTTAAAGCTCTTTCGGATTCTTTTCGCAGTGATGCTTCAGGCCTGCTGCAAAGTGATTACCTGACAAAATCCAGATACAGTTATGATAAACCCGTTGCTGACTATCAGAATAAGCTTAATAGCCTGGTGGTTGGTGTCAGTAATGTCTCTACGTCTGGTAATGGAAGCTATGGTCTGAATTGTAGCGCAACTATCTCAGTGAAGGTGCCACAGGAAACACTGGATGTAGTGAGTAGCGAACCAGACTATTTGCATTCCATTACAGGGAACTATGGCAAACTGAATAATGGGAGCGTGGTCTGGAATGATGTCAGTTACAGCGCTAAGCTTGCAGACAACGGTAAGGATGTCATCTTCAGCCAGTTTAACCGTACTGATTTGTCTGATGCCCTTTTCAATATCAGTGTATTGTCCATCAATAAAAGCCAGATTATTCATGCTCAGTTTAAAGGTTCGCTGGATTCTGCTAAGGCCGAATATAAAATTTCAGACCGCAACCTGAATTCCGTTTGGCGAGAACTCCCGGACTCTTCGCGAAATGCGTTAAAAAAAGAACAGCTGGCATGGGTAAATGAAAAAGTTACTAAATGCGGCAAATTGTCGGACGCAGAATCGAACAATGTCGATATTAAACAGCGTATCGAAATTTATCAGTGCCAGATAAGAATGACTAATGAGCGCATTGCTTTCCTCAGTGGCGATAATTAATTGACGGTGGCAGGTGTTCCGTAAGGGAGATAAAGGATGAATAGTGATGTTACCAGTCTGGCACAGCAGAAATTTGATGAAGCGCTGGGGCTGTCCCGTTATCGTGTGGATATTCATGACTGTTCACACTTTCTGGACGTGCTGCGTTTTCGCGCCAGTGAAACGCTGAGCCAGCCGTGGCATTATGATGTCACTTTCACCTGTGCGGCGAGCATTGCCAGCAATGAGGTGATGTTGAAACCGGCATCCTTCACCTTCCAGACGCCATTGTTTGATGGCACGCCGGCTACGCCGGTGCGCACGGTATACGGCGTGGTGGATACATTCCGTCGAATCTCCGTGTCAGGGGATGAAATCACCTACGCCCTGCGACTCGTGCCGCGTATTGCCCTGATGCAGCACACGGAGCGATGCGCGGTATATCTCAATCAGTCCGTACCGGAAGTGGTAGAGCAGATACTGCGCTCTCATGGGCTGGAAGGGGCAGATTTTGAATTTCGTCTGTCGCAGACCTACCCGGCCCGGGAGCTCATTACCCAGTGGCGTGAAACGGACCTGGCCTTTATTCAGCGTCTGCTGGCCGAAGTTGGTATCTTCTGGCGCTTTGAAATGAACGGCCGCATTGAACAGGATGTGGTAATTTTCCAGGACAGCCAGATGCAGTATCAGTTTGGCGTGAAGCTGCCTGTTATCCCGCCGTCACACACCAGCGACAACGGTCAGGAAAGCGTCTGGGATATTCGGCCGACAGACCGCGTGGTCACCGGCAGTGTGGCTAGCCGCGACTATAACTACCGTGATGCACTGACCCCACAGGACAGTTCGGTGACGGTTCGTCAGGAGGGTGGAGCCACCATCGGTGAGGTGTATCACTATGCTGAGCCGTTCCTGAGTCAGGGGGATGAGCAAACACCTGAGAGCGGTGCTTGGTATGCCCGCCTGCGCCATGAGCGCTACCTCAATGCTCAGCAAACAGTCACGGGGCGAGCAAGCCGGCTGGTTCTGGCTCCGGGCGAAGTGCTGGAGCCACAGGGCAGTGGACTGCCTGACTCGCTGAAGAACGGCATCGTCATCACCGGTATTCACACCTCAGGTGCACGTGACAAAGGCTTTCAGCTGCGCTTTACGGGCATTCCTTACAGCGAAACGGTCTGTTTTCGTCCGGCTCTGTTGAACCGCCCGGTGGTGGCCGGCTCCCTGCCTGCCCGGGTGGAGAGCGATGAGAAGCATGATACCTACGCGTATCTCGACAACCTGGGGCGGTATCGCGTCCGGCTTGATTTTGACCGTAACAGCACCGGGCAGGGCTATGCCTACCTCTGGCTGCGCATGGCAAAACCGTACGCCGGGGATACCTACGGCTTCCACTCCCCGCTGCTTGATGGCACTGAAGTCTCGGTGATGTTCGACGGGGGGGACCCTGACCGCCCGTACATTGCCCACGTTCAGCACGATTCCGAACACCCTGACCACGTCACCCGCGACAACCACACGCGCAACATCTGGCGTACGGCGGGGGATAACAAATTCCGTCTGGAAGACAAGCGTCAGGAAGAGCATTTCAAGCTGGCGACGCCGTTTGGCAAGACACAACTCAACGGCGGTCATGTTGTAGATAGTGAGCGTGAGCCCCGCGGAACCGGTTTTGAACTGCGCACCGATGAATACGGGGCGCTACGTGCTGGACGGGGGATGTTCCTGACTGCTGATGCACAACCGGGGGCACAGGGCAAAATGCTGGATATGGCGCCGGCTATTGAACGCCTGAACCAGTCAGCGGCCGAAATGAAGCGGCTCAATCTGCTTGCGCAGCAGGCTCAGGCACTCACCTGTGACCTCGAAAGCCAGAACAGACTGCTGGAAAACCGCCTGAGAGACCTTCAGTCTGCGGCACTGCTGGGCAGCGCACCGCAGGGCGTGGCGTTCACGTCGGGTGAGCATCTTCAGATGACCAGCAAGCAGAACACCATCCTGAGTGCAGGTCAGCATCTGGATATGGGCGCAATGAAGAACATCACGCTGGCTGCCAGTGAGTCTGTCGGGCTGTTTGCTCATCAGTCCGGGGCGAAGATGATTGCTAATCAGGGTGATGTAGAGATCCGCGCTGAAGCGAGCTCGATGGAAATGACATCTGAGCTGTTGTTTACCATCAGCAGTAACAAGGATGAACTGCTCATCAGTGCGCCTAAACTGCGACTTAACGGCGGCGGCTCCAGTATCACGCTGGACAACGGCGGTATTCTGGAAGAAACCCCGGGGGATTACCTGGTCAAATCCGCGCATTACCGCTCACCGATGGCGGGTGGCAGTATGGACATTACCCCGCCTAAGTTTAGCCAGACAAACGCCAGCGTGACGCCGCCCAAAACACGTAATATCCCTTCACGTTAAGGATAACCGGAATGAAAATCTGTTTTCCTGCCCGAAAAGCGAATGGTGAACAATACGCCACCCTGGATGACATGATGCAGCCGCTCTGCCAGGAGCCACACGGCTCCTGGCTGGCCGGAACAAATAACATGTGGCACGGTGGGATCCACATCACCAGCAAGAGTGCCCCGGGTTCTGTGCTGACAAACGAGACGGCAGACACGGCGGTGCCGCTTCAGTTTATGGCGGGCGGCGAAGTGGTGGCCTGGCGCATTAATCAGGACTATCTGACCGGTAAATACATCAATAACCCGTTGCAGTATTCCAGTACGTTTGTGCTGGTCAAATCTACCTGTACCCCCGATCCCGAAAAAAAGGACAACAGCCTCGATTTTTACTCGCTGTATATCGGGCTTGCTCCGCTGTCTGCCTTTCCGCAGCACAAGCTGTATCAGGTTACTGATAAGGGGGACGGGCTGAATCAGCGTGAATATACCGGCAAAGAAAAAGACGGAGATAAGGCTCCGGTTGCGAAGAATAAGCTGAAAACGGGCGACAGCGTCATTGTGCTGCGTGAGATCACCTTCGATCTGAAGGGGCAGGCGCAGACGTTCGGGCTTGCCCGGATGCTCAACAGCAAATCCGAAATGACCGGCGGGGCGTTCTGGGTGTCGCTTGACCCGCAATATATGACACCTGCCGGTAAACAGAGGGCGCACCTGCCGGCCTGGATGCAGCAGGCTGTAGCACAGGGCACATTTGATACCGTCGTTAAACCGGCAACCAAAATGGAAGTTGCAGCTGGCGATGCCGTGGGTTACCTCGCGGAAGACATTGCCCCCTGCGACTTACACGGTGTGGAGAAAAGTGCGTTCGCACACATTGAAGTAATCAGCACCGACAGCCGGATGGTCGATTTTCTGAGCAATAAAGCACAGGTGAAGAGTGGCCCGAAATACGTTCATATTCATCCGGAGAGTTCGGTCTATGCCCGTTCCGGGGATACCTTCACCAAAACTGAAGGTAAGGTGAAGAAAGATATTCACAAAATTATGCCGCAGGACAAATGCCATCCGTTCACTGACAGCAGCGGCAAGCGCTGGTTTGATATCGGGGACGGGGCCTGGGTAAGCGAAGACGATGTCGATGCGGATATCGGCCAGTACGACCTGGATAAACTGGGCTTTAAAGCATTTGAAGAGCCGTCCACATCGGATATGACGAAATCCCTGCGTGAGGGGTGGATCAAAGACGGGTTCACCAGAATGGCGGAGTGGGTACGCCCTGAACGTGGTATCCGGGAAAAACAGGTCTCTGACTACTATAAATCCCTGCTGCGGAAAATGGACAGCGATAACAGTGGTGACCTTTCCGGCGAAGAATTGCGTCACGCGGTTAATTACGCGGAACTGGATGTCAGGGATATTGCGGCGCGAATGGTGGTCAGACACGACAGTGAATGGTTTGGTGGCAGCAGCCATCACCGCTGGAAAACGTTTTTAAAGCAGATGGACCCGCTGTGCATCAGCTATGTCAGAAAGTGGTTTGATGACATGGAATGGATGAGCAAGGTGGAGGGATTCAGCAGCGGTGAGCCTGTATGGCATATGCATCCTGTGATATTTGTGGAAGCATTATCTGATTCAGCAGAGTTAATTAATGTTGACGCATTTATGTCTCTATACGAGAAGGAACATACCTCGTTTGCCCCAGGAACCGCAGCGTTGTCGTCTGCATCAAAGAGTAACTTACGTAAAGTCTTGAACAGTTTAAATAGTTACTATGCTACTTCTGTGGAGTACAAGCCTAACTTATATAAGCTAGCATATATGCTGGCAACGATCAGGCATGAGACATATCACTATACAACAGCTGAGTTTTTTAGTGAGAAGCCTGAAATCGGTGGTGTGAGCTATTTTAATAAATATGACCCCGTGCTAGCTGATACACCAAAAAGAAGAGAGAGAGCGAACAAGAATGGCAATACAGCACAAGGTGACGGTTTTAAATACCGAGGCCGTGGTTGCGTGCATTTAACATGGAAAAGTAATTATAAGAAAGCTCAAGATAAATTTGGTGTGAATTTTGTTGACTCCCCTGACTTGGCAGGCGACTTCAAATATGCAGTTCCTATTATGGTTTGGGGGATGGAGGAAGGCATGTTTAGTGGTAAAAAATTAAATGACTATATTAATGCTGGTGAGGTTAATTATGTTGGATCGCGGTATATCATTAATGGTCAGGATCAGGCTCCCCTGATTGCATCATATGCGAAGCGATTTGAAGCAATTCTGGAACAAACTTCATCAGCTTCTAAAGGATTTTGATATGAAAAAAACCAGTGCATTTATTGTTGGCTTCATTTTTTGTAGCATAAGTGTATCATTTGCAGCCAATGATACAGGCTCTAAATTATCTTACGATAAAGGTTTGCAGCAAATAAAGTCAGATGATGGTCGGTCATTTCTTAAGTTTGAAGAGCGGGATGAAGGGAATGCAGCGTATTATTTTGACTACTTTGGAGGACGCTCTGCTGTTGTGCATGATAGTGATTCTTTAGATTCTTACTCTGTGTTCTCAGTAATCGAACGGGATAATATTAACTTTAGGATTAACTGCATTTATGCGGATTTTAAAAGCGGCAATAATGGAATTGTGTCCAAAGAGGGGCTTTGTGGATTAGATAAGAAAATTGATAATGAATCATCTGTTTCAGGGGGCGAAGGAGACGATTTTATCAATGGGATTATTAATCACAATGACAAAATCCAGACATCGTACTTTATGAATAATAAGGTTAAATACTTGCCAATAATCATATTTCAGAATGAAAAGCGATATGCATATAAATTATATGAAAGCAAAAATGACTTAGAAAATGGGAACTATAAAATAATTTCTTGTGAAAATAATAGCAGCACTTGTGAGTTATATGGGAGTGATACCTGGGTGGTAATTCAGAATGTGCCAAACCCATCTATAGATTTTTATGTCTTGATGAGTTTAAATGGTCAGTCTACTTTTGAAAAGGCAAATGCTAAAAAAGTTAACTTGGTCCCGGGTGGAAATTCACCGTTTGAAGTTAAATCCTCAAAAGCTTATTTTCAGACGTCGACTGGGAAGAGGATGAAATCATATTTGGTTAAAGGTGATAAAATAACCCTCTTAAATCTCGGTGAAGATGGGTGTTTGATTGAATATACTAATTCTAAAAGTAAAGTTATTGGTGGCTACATTTCTTGTCAAGACTTGAATATTTTTAACTAATCCATCTTCAGATGCTAACGCTTTAATTTCTGATTTGTAGAGAATAGGTGTGAATATGCAAGGAATTATTCGTCTCGGTGACAAAACCACACATGGTGGTGCCGTATTGTCCTGCTCATCAACCATGCTCTTTGGTGATATTGGCGTGGCCCGTAAAGGTGATCGTGTTTCCTGCCCTGAGCATGGTGATACCACTATTGTCGAAGGTAACCCAAATTATCGCGATCGCGGTGTTCCTGTGGCCTTCCATGGCCACAAGTGTGGTTGTGGCTGCACGCTTATCAGCTCACTGCCCAATGCTCTGGTGGGGTAAACGTGCCGGTTGAACTTGAGCGTATTCCCGCGCAGGAAAAACTGCCGCCCCGTCCGCGTTTTAAACGCTGGCTCCTCCTGGGCATTGTGATGTTGTTGGCAGGGGTTGCGACCACATTCCTGTTCTGGAAGGGCGAGCGCTCAGGTGCCGCTTTCTGGGGGCTGGCAACAGGATTGCCTGTCGTGTTGTGGGGCCTGCTGGTTGTCGGACGCTATCTGGGATATGCCCTTCTTTGCGGGCGCTGCGACCAGAAAAATGCCACGACTGCCGCACGCTACCGTGCAGACGTTGCGCGCGGACAGCGCTTTGCCTGGCTTATCGGCGAAGTACTGATTAACGGGCTGGGGTCTGCCAGCCCGATGACACACGAGGCTGTGTTAGCCAAAAAGCCCCTGATGATGCCCTGTGAGCCCGTTAATGGTGGCAATCCGGTTCGTCACCGGGCGCTGTCGGTCGCCGGGGAAATGGCTGACCGGGAAGCGCACTATTTTCAGGAGGTAATCGCCCACGTCCAGAATCTGGTGTCGTTGCTCCCGTCAACGCTGACCTGCTATCTGGCGGTGGATACCGGTGAACAGTTTTCGACACTGCCATCGCTCCTGCAAAAAAGCGTTATTCACCCGCTGGTACGCATTCGCGACCTGACGGGGCTGGAAATCCTGGATTACTGGCTGGACTGCCATTATGACCGTGCTGCTGCGTTACTGGTGGTCAGCGCTCAGCTTTACGAACACCCGCCAGAGGACAGTGGCGAGGCCATTTCCATGTTACTGCTGACCAACTGCCGCCTGAAGGACTTCCCGGATATGCCGGTCAGGATTCACCGGCCGCAGATCTGTCGCGATGGCAATCTCGATCGGGCATTTGAGCGAGTCATGATGTGGTCAGGACTGGAAAAAAATGCACTGAAACAGGCCTGGACCAGCGGCGGCCAGATGGCCTCCGGCGATATCTTCAGCAAGGCCCGGGAGGCTCATGCCCCGGGGCTTAAAGCCGATAAAATTACCCATATTGATACGGTTGTCGGGTTTGCGGGCGTTGCCGCTCCCTGGCAGGCGTTACAGCTGGCAGCCCGTCAGTGTTTGAGTGACAGCGAAGCCCAGCTAATTGTTACCGAACTTTCAGAAGACAACAGACAACTCTGTATTGTCACCCCTGAATAACTCTCAAGGGATTGCTCTCCTCCGTTATGAAAATCGCATCCACTTTTCTGCTTGCGCTGCTTCTGGGCGCACTGTCTGTCTGCCTCATTGGCGGCGCACTCTTGTTATGGCCGGAGTGGGTTAAGGACACCTTCAATATAGGGCCATTCAGTACGACCGGCATAGTGATAATCAGCCTGCTGCTGATGCTGGCAGCATTGATTATCGGCTGGGTGCTTGAAACCGTATTCGCCAAGAACGGTGATAAACAGGGAAGGCTGGATGTGGTCGCCTCCGGACAGCAGGCTGCTGTATCCCAGCCTGAAGCAAAGCATACCGACGCGGACACCTCCCGGTTTGTGGCTGAGGCGCTGGTCGATCATCTGCGCCTGCGCTACCGCCGTCGCTGGAAAGCCAAAGTTCGCCTGTTGCTGGTACAGGGTACCGACAGTGATATCGAAATGGTGGTGCCGGGTCTTAAGGGCGATCACTGGCAGGAAAGTGACGGTATTGTGCTTATTTACGGCGGTCTGGCGGAAAGCGTGCCGGATGATGAGTTCCTGTCCGTGCTGAAAGCAGTGCGACCACAGCGTCCGCTGGATGGTGTGGTGCAGGTGATGAACGCGGCTGCACTGCCCGATACGGCGAAGCAGGACACGCTGGTGCGTGTACGTCAGAAAACCGATACTCAGTTGGGCTGGCAGCTGCCGGTCTGGCTGTGGCTTGTCCGGGAAGGCTCCTGGGACCAGGATGGAGTGGGTGTACCTCCAGCCGGCGCGCTGTTTGGTCCAGGTGCGACAACGGAAGAGGTCCGTTCGACATTGACCTCACTCTCGTCAGACCTGCAAACCCCAGGCGTGTCGGCGCTGCTGGAGAACTCTCAGCACCACTGGCTGTTGAGCCTGTCGAAAGCCCTGCGCGGCTCGTTGCGACGCTCCCTGATCCCGCTGCTGACCACGCTGATGTCAGGGCCAGCCCCATACTGCCTGCGTGGTGTGATGTTCAGTCCGGCATTGCCAGGGACCGAAACGGTGCCGCATGCGCGCCTTTCACCACCGGTCTGGCAGGCGCTCGAAAACGACAGCCTGCAGGTGCATGCCCGTAAAATCGGTTTCCACTGGCAAAAGGTGCTGCGCGTGGTGCTGCTCGGTCTGGTACTGCTCTGGGGGGCGGGTACGCTACTGTCCCTGTCCGTCAACCGCACCCAAATCTGGCTGGCCCAGGATACGGCCCGGGTTGCCGCTGACACTAAACAGCCTCTGCCGGAGCGCCTGCGTAACCAGTTAGCACTGCAGCAGACCATTGCCCGCCTGCAGAACCGCGAAGTGCACGGTGTGCCGTGGTACACCCGCTTTGGCCTGAACCAGGACAGCGACACGCTGAAGATGCTCTGGCCATTATACGCCCGTAACAACCAGCAGCTGATGCGCGATGCGCTGACAGACGAACTTCACCGCCAGCTTAACGCTTTTGTGCAGTTGCCACCGGCAAGCACCGCACGAACGTCAGCCACCCAGAAGACCTACGGCCTGCTTAAAGGCTACCTGATGCTGGCCCGTCCAGACAAAGCGGATGCGGAGTGGCTGGCGGGCAATATGCTGAAGGCCTGGCCGCACCGCAGCGGCGTGCCGGACAGCGTGTGGCAGACCCAGGCGCCGAAGCTGCTCGGCTTCTGGGCGCAGAATCTGTCGGCACACCCGGAATGGAAAATTACCCCTGACCGCGAACTGGTGGGTACGGTGCGCCAGATTTTGCTCAAACAAATTGGTCAGCGTAACGCCGAATCCGGTCTGTACCAGGTGATGCTCGGGCGCATTGCCCGAAACTGGCCGGATTTAACCCTGGCAGATATGACCGGCGACACGGACGCGTCAACCCTGTTTTCTTCTGAACAAGTGGTCCCGGGGATGTTTACCCGTCAGGCATGGGAAGAGCAGGTTGAAGATGCGATTGATGAAGTGGTGAAGACCCGCCGCGATGAAATCGACTGGGTGCTGACCGACAAAACCCATCAGCCGGGCAGTGATGTGTCACCGGAAGCGCTGAAACAGCGCCTGACTGAGCGTTATTTCACCGACTTTGGCAACGCCTGGCTCAACATGGCCAACAGCATTCAGTGGCACGAAGCGTCATCGCTTTCGGAGGCCATTGCGCAGCTGAATCTGCTGGCGGATGTGCGTCAGTCCCCTCTGGTGGCGCTGATGAATACGCTTGCCTGGCAGGGACAGACCGGGACAAAAGGAGAGGCTCTGGCTGACACCCTGGTGGACTCGGCGAAAAAACTGGTGGGGCGTCAGAAGAGTGCAAAACAGTTTATTGAACAGGCGCAGGGGCCGAAAGGGCCGCTGGATGGCGTCTTTGGTCCGCTCACGGGGCTGATGGCCGGCAAGGACGGTACCGGCTCAAACGGTAACCTCAGCTTCCAGTCCTGGCTTGCCCGTGTAACCCAGGTGCGTCTCAAGCTGCAGCAGGTGACCAGCGCCCCTGATCCGCAGGCGATGGCGCAGATGCTGGCCCAGACTGTTTTCCAGGGAAAAGCCATTGACCTGACCGACACCCGTGACTACGGCTCTCTGGTAGCGGCAAGTCTCGGGCAGGAGTGGAATGGTTTCGGGCAGGCATTGTTTGTGCAGCCGCTCGATCTGGCCTGGCGTCAGGTGCTGGCTCCGGCGGCAGGCAGCCTCAATGCCCGCTGGCAGAGCACCATTGTTTCGCAGTGGAACACCGCCTTTGCCGGACGCTATCCGTTTAAGGCCACCGGCAGCGATGCCTCACTGCCACTGCTGGCCCAGTTCCTGCGCAGTGACTCCGGGCGTATCGCCGCGTTTATCAAAACCAACCTCCGCGGCATGCTGCATCAGGAAGGCAGTCACTGGGTGGTGGATCCGGCTGCCAGTCAGGGAATGAGCATCAGCCCGGCGTTTCTTGCCGCCATCAACAAGCTTGCCGATATCTCGGATATTGTCTTTGCCCAGGGCGATGCAGGGGTTCATTTCGAACTGATGGCCCGACCGTCACGCGATGTGGCCCGCACCCAGCTGACGCTCGATGGTCAGAAACTGGATTACTTCAACCAGATGGAAAGCTGGCAGAGCTTCACCTGGCCGGGCAATACGTATTACCCCGGTGCGGATCTGAGCTGGCGCTCAGTCAATACAGAAATGCGCCTGTATGCCAGTAATCAGGGAAACTGGGGCTTTATCCGTCTGCTGGATAAGGCGCTTATCACCCCACTCGACAGCAGCCGGACACAACTTGTGTGGATCACTCCGGACGGCAATCCGCTGAAATTTATCATGCGCAGTGAGCTTAACAACGGGCCACTGGCGCTGCTCGAACTGCAGGGCTTCAGCCTGCCGCAGACTATTTTTTCCGTGGGCGCGACTGATGGCTCACTCACCCTTTCCGGAGACGAATAAATGGCGACTGCAGAAACGCTCCTGACCCTGTGTCTTCCGGATGCGGTCCAGCGTACCGCACTGCTCGCTAAGAGCCGGGAAAGCCTCTCTCTGTGGTCGCCGTGGCTGACACCACTCCCGACGGGTAATGGAGCCGGGGATGACCCGACCTATGAGGATGATTTCCAGCTGATGCGCGAGGAGATCAACAAGCTTTCCGGTATTGATACCGATACGCTTTGCCGCCTGGCGGAAAGTATTCTGACCCACCAGGCCCGTGATATCCGTGTGGTCACCTGGTATGTCTTTGCCCGTCTGCAGCGTGATGGCGATGCCGGGCTGACGGATGGCATCCTGCTGCTGGCAGCCATGCTGGAGCAGGCGGGGCAGCACTGCCACCCACAGCGCAGCACCGCAAGACTGGCCGCACTCGACTGGCTGAACAGTGAGAAAGTGCTCGATACATTCTCGCGCTGGCCGGACGTGACGCGTGAGGAGACCGCCAGAACAGCAGCCGCGCTGTGCTTGCTGGAAACGGCCCTGGAACAGCTGCCGGATGCGGAACGCCCTGACTTTGCCGGTTTGCTGCGCAGGCTGGAAACCCGCCTGGCAGGTAGCGGCGGACTGGATACACCGGTGGCTTCATCAGGACCGGACGGTTCAGGTGAAAGCACCCACAGCACACCGACGTCAGGCACTGCTGTACCGGAAACCGTGGCTGTCAAATCGGAAGTGGAACTGGTCCGTCAGCTGCGGGTGCTGTCCGGCTGGGTGGTTGAGCAGCCGCAGGGCTGGCTTGCCGCTCACAGGATGATGAAGGCCGCCCGCTGGGATCTGGTGACGCAACTTCCGGCTCTTGATGCAGCCGGGCGGACACGCCTGCTGCCGCCAAAGGCTGACTACCGCGCCCAGCTTAAACGTCTGTACCTGCAGCAGAGCTGGACTGAACTGGTTGAGCAGGTGGATGTGATGTTCTCTGAGGGCGGTAACCGCTTCTGGCTCGATTTGCAGTGGTATCTGTGGCAGGGGCTGAGCCGGGCTGGTGGGCCGTGGGAGCACTGGGCGGAGTATATCCTCAGCGACCTGAGGCTGTTACTGAAACGCCTGCCAGGCCTGGAGACACTTGCCTGGAACGATGGCACGCCGCTGGCCGATGAGGTGACACTGAACTGGATAGCCGAAAAGGTCAACGATGACATGCCCGGGTTTGCCGATGCGCCTGCGGTGGCAAATGGAGGCCAGACGGATGACATATCTGCGCTGGAAGTGGAAGCGATGGAAAAAGGTGACCGCGATGGCCCGGAGGCAGCGCTGACCTGGCTTCAGAATCGTCCGGACATGGCCTCACCCCGGAGCCGCTGGTTAATTCGTTTACTCATGGCGCGGGTGGCAGAGCAGTACGGCCGCAACGAGCTTGCCCTGCACCTGCTCGGTGAGCTCACAGCCAGTGCACCGCAGCTGACCCTCAGTGACTGGGAGCCTGGACTGTTGTTTGACGTGCTTGCCCGCCGTCTTCGGCTGTTGCGTCTGAAAGCTGGTCGCAGCGAGAGCGACAAAGCCCGGCTCACCCCGGAAATGGATGAACTGCTGGCTGGCTTGATTTCCATTGACCCCGCCCGGGCGATGGTGCTGTGCGGTTAGAAAAGAGGTAAACATGATGGATGTTTTGTTCTGGGTCGCGGCCAGCTTTGGTGCTGGCGTCTGGGTTGGAGTGCAGCACAGAAAAAGTCAGCGAAAATCCTTTCGGCAGTCCACATCGAAGAACCGTACTGTCCGAAGCGAAGCTCAGCCAACAACTTGTCCCCCCGCGTCGTTGCCACATCCAGCCGTAAAATACAGAAACTCTCGCTGGGAAGAGAAGGAGGACATGTTCTGGGGAATGGTGGAAGAAGGTGTCATTCTTGAAAACAAAAAATACATGACAACCCCGACCGAAAGACAATATCTGGAAAAGCTCGAAGCGTGGTTTGGTCAATATTGTCGGATATTTTGCCAGGTGAGTCCCGGGCGCTTCCTGAAGTTACCGGAGCAGGAGGCGTTCAGTGCTGAAGAAAGAGCGCGTTTCTTTACCCAGTTTAATGCGATGTCCGTGGATTATGTTCTGGTCTCCAGAAAAAATAACAAGATTGTCTGCGTCATTGAACTGGATGATAAAAGCCATGAACTTGATGAGCGCATTGCACGTGATAAACGGCTCGAACATCTGTTTGAAATGGCTGGTGTTCCGTTACTTCGTGTCAACGTTGACGAAATGAACGCTCAACCTCCCGTGTGGGAGCGTCGTAAGGCTGTAGAAGAAAGAATGGCCGTTTCCAGAAATTTACTGAATTGAGTACTTTCTCCCATGGATGATCTAACCCTTCGCTATTACGAAGCCGAGATGCGTTACCTGCGCGAAGCCGGTAAAGAATTTGCTCGTGCCCACCCCGATCGGGCAGCGATGCTCAATCTGGATAAAACCGGGGCCCGTGACCCTTATGTGGAGCGCCTGTTCGAGGGCTTCGCCTTCCTGATGGGCCGTCTGCGTGAAAAGCTCGATGATGACCTGCCGGAACTGACAGAAGGGCTGGTGAGCCTGCTGTGGCCCCATTACATGCGCACCATTCCGTCGCTGTCGGTAGTGGCATTCACGCCGGACTGGCGCCAGCTTCGCAAAATGGAAGTGCTTGAAAACGGCTTTTCCGTCCTGTCGCGTCCGGTCGGTCCCGATAATACGGTCTGCCAGTACCGCACCACCCGCGAAGTGCCCCTGCAGCCCCTGCACCTGGCTGAGGCCCGCCTGCAGACCGAACCGGATGGCCGCGCCGCCATCCGTCTGCGCTTTGAATGCCCGGACAAGGTGGACTGGTCGAAAGCCGGGATTAATAAGGTCGCCATTTATCTCGATGCTGACAGCCCGGTGGCCTCAGCCCTGCATCTGGCGCTGACCCGCCGGGTACAGGCGATGTATGTTCGCCACAGCGAAACTCGTACTGAGCGGGTCCGCTTTGACGGCTGGTGCAAGCCGATGGGCTTTGATGACACTGACCGCCTGTGGCCGAAAGGGGATTCTGCCTTCAGCGGTTACCAGCTGCTGCTGGAGTATTTCAGCTTCCGCGAGAAGTTTATGTTCGTGGAGCTTAAGGGGCTGGAACTTGCCGGCCTGAGCCAGAAAACCACCTGGTTTGAGACCGACATTGTGCTGGACGGTGGCTGGCCCTCTGACATGCCGTTTGAGACCGACAACTTCCGTCTGCACTGCGCGCCAGTCATTAACCTGTTCTCACTGGAAGCCGACCCGCTGACGCCTGACCCGCTGCAGAACGAATACCTGCTGCGCCCGATGCGCGTGCAGGACGGGCATACTGAAATCTACAGCGTGGATGCCATTCACGGGGCAGTGAAAAACGGCAAACACCCGTACGTACCGTTCACCAGCTTCCGTCACCGCGGTGGCATGATGCGCCACGATGCACCGGAGCGTTACTTCCATACCCGCGTGAAGCGCGGCCCCTCGGGGCTGTATGACACCTGGCTTATCCTCGGCGGCAGGTCGTTCGAGCTGGAGCAGCTGTCACAGGCTCCTGAGTCGCTCTCTATCCGCATCACCGGCACCAACGGCCAGCTGCCGCGCCGGTCACTCGAGAGTACCCTGCTTGACCGGGTGGTGAAGGCGGGCAAGGTGCCGGTCAGGGTCCTGAACCTGAAGGTGCCGACCCTGCCGCTTTACCCGCCTGCTAACGACCGCTTCCACTGGCGGGTGATGAGCCACCTGGGCTCAAATTTTCTCAGCATGATGGATAATCCGGAAGTGCTGCGCGGCACCCTGGCACTGTACGACTGGACCGATGATGAGATGAACCGCCGTCGCCTGGAGGCGATTGTGGCCGTGAAGCACACCCTGATTCGTCGATTTGAGAAGGGCTTTATGCTGCGCGGGGTCGACATAGAAATCACCCTCAACGCCGATAACTTTGCCGGGGAGGGCGATGTCACCCTGTTCGGTGAAATGCTGCACCGCTTCTTTGCGCTGTATGCCGATGTCCACCTCTTCAATCAGCTCACACTGGTACTGCAACCCACAGGGAAACGACTGCGATGGAAAGAGAATCACAGCCAGCACATTCCGGGCTGACGGAGCAGCTTGCCGGTGACATCTGGCGGGTTAATTTCTACCGCTTCTGCCAGCTGCTGGAGCAGGAAAACCCGAAGGCGCCAAAGCTCGGCAGTACTGAAAAGCTTTCCGCCGACCCGGTGCGTTTTCGACCGTGGCCGGGGATGGGCTTCCCGGTCAGTGAGCTGAAGGCGGTTGAAACCGACGAGGACCACCCGGACCTGTCGCCGACGGTGCGCACCACCTTCCTCGGAATGTACGGCGTGGACTCGCCACTGCCGACCGCCTACCTCGATGATATCGCCCAGCGCCGGGAAGGGCATGAGGCCACCACCGCGTTTCTTGATATCTTCAGCCACCGTATCCACACCCAGTACTACCGTATCTGGCGTAAATACGCTTACCCGGCGACCTTCGAAGCCGGCGGCGTGGATGATACCTCCCAGTGCCTGCTGGGGCTGGTTGGTCTTGGCATCCCGGGTACGGCGGAGCAGATTGCCACTCCGGTCTCCCGCTTCCTGGCGCTACTGGGGACCATGCGGCTACCCACCCGCAACGCCGAAGGCATCCGCCAGCTGGTGAGTCTGCTGGCTCCGGAGACCCGGACCACGGTTATTAGCCCGGACCCGGTGAAAGTCCCCGTGGAGAATCGCAGCGGACTTGGCAAAGCCAACCGCATATCCCTGTCGCAGCGCGCCACGCTCGGCAGGACCGGGAAAGAGGCCTGCAGCCGTATCCTGCTGATGCTGGCGACCGACAACCCGGACGAGGCGCAGGGCTGGTTGCCTGGCGGTCAGCTGCACACCGACCTGATGGTGCTGCTGCGGGCGTATATGGGGTACCGCTCCGATGTGCGTCTTCGCCTCACGGTGCCGGTGAGTTGCCTGCCCGAACCCCGTCTGGGTAAGGCGCACCGGGTGCAACTGGGACGTACCGGCGTGCTGGGCCTGAAGCGGAACAAACCCGCAACCCGCACGAACCTGACCGTGAGCCTGGGCACCTATGAAGGGCTGACCTGTGAGACCCTGCGACCGGCAGAGCCCGGTGGCTACTGTTTCGACTGATATGCCAACACATACCACATTCAAAATGCCCCTGTTTCTGAAAGCTGAAAAGGACTCCCTGAATGACTTTCGCTTCCCTGTCGCGCAGCGCTGCACTGATGCTGCTCTGTTCCCTGTTGACCGCATGTGGCCTGACTCAGGCCGTGTCGGACGGCACGGTCAGCGCAACCAGAGCTATCTTCTACAAAAAAATAAAAGTGCTACACCTGGACTTCGAGCCACGTGCCGCTGCCAATGCCGATGAAAGCCAGACACCGCTGGCCACCATGGTGCAGGTTTACCTGCTCAAAGACCGCCAGAAGGTGGATGCGGCCGACTACCAGAAGCTGCTCCGCGATGCGGATAACGCCCTCAAAGAAGACATCGTCGCCAGCAAGTCATTGCTGGTAATGCCCAAAGGCAGCGTGACCCTCAATATGCCGATGAACGAAGAGGCGAAATTTGTGGCGGTGGTGGGGCTGTTTAATCGGCCGGATATCAAAAACAACACCTGGAAGCTGGTACTGAGCCGCGAGGACCTCGACCCGGACAAGCCGCGGACCATCCAGCTCAACAGCACCGGGCTGACCCTGGTGCCGGTGAAGGAGTAAGCACATGGATACGACTCTGGATAACTGGCTGGCGCTGTTTGACGGGCAGACCCGCTACCGCCTTGAGATTAACGACAGTACCCTGAAGCCTGATGTGCTGAACTTCCACGGGCGAGAGGCGCTGAATGAACCGTTTAAATGGCGCATTGAGTTCACCACACCGCAGAAAGGCATCAGCCGCGAGGATGCGATGCTGAAGTATGCCACCCTCCGCATGCTCAGTGGCAGGGTCGTGCAGGGCATTATCACTGGCTTTGAACACCTCAACGAAACCGCTGACCAGACACATTTTGCCGTCACGCTCTCCTCGCGCCTGGCGCTGCTCAGCCATACCCGCCGCTGCGCGGTCTGGCAGAATGTCTCCGTGCCGGAACTGGTGGAGCAGATTCTGCGCTCTCACGGGCTGGAAGGGGCGGATTTTGAATTCCGCCTGGAACGCACTTACCCGGTCCGCGAACTCATCACCCAGTGGCGGGAGACCGACCTGCAGTTTATTCAGCGTATCCTGGCCGAAGACGGCATCTGGTTCCGCACCGGGGTCAACACCACCACCGGGCTGGACACGGTGACCTTTGCCGACAGCCAGTTGCAGTATCAGTTTGATGTTTGCCTGCCTTACCGTGAGCCTTCTGCTCTCCATGACGGCGCGGTCGAAGCCGTATGGGATGCCAGAGTGTGGCACCACACGGTGACCGGCAGCGTGGCCACCCGGGACTACAACTACCGCACCGCCAGCACGCCGATGGATGCGACCGTCAGTGTCAGAAATGAGGCGGCCACCACCGGCGAACATTACCGCTATCTTGCCCCTTATCGTGAAGCGGGTGATGACACCACCCCTGAGCCGGAAACCGAAAGCGGGGCCTTTTACGCCCGCATTCAGCATGAACACGCCTTTAATAACGCCATTCGCCTGCACCTGTTCAGTAACGCCAGTCACCTGACGCCGGGCATGGTGCTGGAGACCGGCGACAGTGGCGTGCCGGAGCTGAAAGAGGGGATGGTGATTACCCTCGCCACCTTCCGCGCGGCCCGGGATACCCGCCTGCATGTCTCGGTGTGGGGCATGCCTTACAGCGAACAGTTCTGCTTCAGACCCGAGCCTGCACCACGTCCGCTGATTGCCGGCACGCTGACCGCCCGAATTGAGAGTGACGAGAAGAACGCACCGTATGCGCACCTCGATGAGACGGGGCGCTACCGGGTGAAGCTGGACTTCAGTCGTGAAGATGCAGAGCAGGGCTACAACTATCTGTGGATACGTCAGGCTAAACCGTACGCCGGGGAAACCTACGGCTGGCATACGCCGCTGACTGACGGCACTGAAGTGGGGATTGCCTTTGACGGCGGCGACCCGGACCGTCCGTACATCGCCCATGCGTTCCATGACTCTGAACACCCGGATGTGGTCACCCGTGACAACCGCAGCCAGAACATCCTGCGCACCGCGGGTCAGAACGAACTGCGGATGGAAGACCAGCGCAGGAGTGAACATATTGCGCTCAGTACCCCGTTCGGGGCTACGGCGCTGAATCAGGGACATATCGTTGACGCAGGGAACGAACCACGGGGAACCGGCTTTGAGCTGCGCACCGATGAGTTCGGGGTTATACGTGTGGCAAAAGGGCTGCTGGTCACCGCTGATGGCAAAGTGCACGGCGAAGGCGATGTGCTGGATATGGACGTGGCACTAAAGGAAATTGAGGCCGTCCGGACGCAAATCGAGGGACTGGCCACAGCAACCCGCCAGGCGAAAGCCCTGGAAGCTGACATTGCCAGTCAGCAGGCGATGTTCGCCACACGCCTGAAAACTCTCAATGAGATGATCCACTTCTCAGCACCCGAGGGGATGGCTTTTACCAGCGCAGAGCATTTGCAGCTGGCGGCCACTGACAATATTGCCCTGAATGCCGGTGGTGATATCAGTATCGGGACCCAGGGGCATATCACCGGACTGGCGGGCGACAGCGTGGGATTGTTTGCCCAACACGGTAAGCTGAGCCTGATTTCGGCACAGGGGCCGGTACAGTTTCAGGCGCAGAACGGCGTGATGCACCTGAGCGCCGAGCAGAAACTGACCCTTATCTCTGCCAGCGAGATGCTGCTGGCCGGGAAGAAGCGAATACGCCTGGTGGGGGGCGGGAGCTCCATTCTCATCGAGCAGGGGCAAATCAAATACGAGACGGCGGGAACGTACACCCGCAAGGCCAGCCGGCTGGATACGGAAGGGGGTGCTTCGCAGAGGATAGAAATGCCAGTCTTGTACCCGCCAATCGAAAATAAAATTTGTATTCCTTGTCTGCTTAAAGCTATTCAGGCGAATGATGCGATAGTGCAGGGAGCATAAAAATGGACAGTACAGAACTCATTACAGCGTTATCCTGCAGTTCAGACGAGAACATCAGCCTGCTGTTTGAAGCCGGAGCGCAGCCGGAGGCCGATTTTCTGGCATTTAAAGAGCAGCATGCTCACAGGCTGCATTCTCTGTATATCCATCCTCAATTGACAGAATTTCAGAACTACGGCCCCTGGTTGCTGGAAATTGATAATGCAGAGCAGTTACCTGATTATCTGACGTCTTTGCCGGGATGTGCCGCAGTCATTGTTTCAACGCGTTATTCATCAATGCTGTCAGTGCAGCTATCACGTGGATGCACTATTGTGCAACCTGATGGTTCTACGGCGCTGACGCGCTTCTATGCGAGCCACGTTATCGGTGTGCTGGCGCAGTGTGCCGAGAACGACTGGCATGCCTTTCTGTTCAACGGCATCACACAATGGTGGCTTCCTGGCGAAACGCAGTGGCAGGCACTTGTCATAAAGCCCCCAGAAGCAGATAAGCCTACTAATCATATTATCAGGCTTGATAAAGCCACCTGGGGGCAAATCGCGGATAAGCCCGAAGTGACCAGTGTCCTGAAAGAATGGCAGAAAATGCCGACCAGCAGAAAGTTCCCAGCTTGTGCGCAGCGCTTGATGGTGATTAAGGCGCTGAACAAAAGTAAAGAATCGGGTTTGTTATCCGCGGCTGATCAGAAAGTGTACGCGCTGTATTACCTTAATGGTGGGCGGCAGGCGCTGGAATCAGATGCACTGAAGGTTGCATTACCAAAGGTGCTGAATGGAATACAGTCGCTGGCAGAGGTGTTGGTTAACCTTGCGGATATACAGTACTGAAAATCTGAATGGTTAATGATGTGTGCTTCAATCAGAGAAATAATAAATGGGATTTTTTAAGACTTACGACAAAGTTGATAACGCCGTCAATCGTGGCTATGTCCGCTGGAAAAAATGGATCTGGGGCAGTTTATTGGCTGTGGTTCTGGCATACGTTGGCTGGCTAGTCTGGGCATCCATCTGGGGGCCACCAACGGGGCCAGTAACATTAATTATTCACAGTGAAATTGACAGGCCCATTCTGGGATTCAGTGTTAACGGAGTGGCAGGGCCAAATGCGTTTGCTCACGGAGGTGGTAAGGCAACCTGTTGTGGCAGTATCAGTGGGAAAACAGCGGAAGTTATATGGACATTAAGCACCACACGTGCTCAGTACGATGCGGGTCTTCGTAAAGAAACTCGTCGGGTTGTGATGCCAATGCCAGAAAGAAAGTGGGGAGAGAATGATTTGCATGTTCACTTTTTGCCAGGGGATAAGGTGTTGCTGGGCTGGAGTGATAATGCCTGGTCGCCTTATGAAAAACGTCCTGATATTCCAGATAAGACTGTAAAGCAGGGGCAAAATTGATGGATATCGAAAGTATTATTGCTGCTGCCAGTCGTGCACAGCAGGCTGATGATGCCGGGTTGGGAAATTGTTCGCGTGTTTGGCATGTCGGTTTCTTTTTTGATGGGATTCACCGAAATATAGACCAGGATGCTATAGAGGCACGTCTTAGCAACGTATCGCGCCTATTCAGGGCGTTTCCGGACGAAGAAAAAAATACCGATCAGGATAGCTATAACTCTTTGTATTTTTCGGGGCTTGGCACACCATTCAATGAAGAACTCTCTGAGAAACTGCATACCATTATGGACAGTGCACAAAGCTCTGCATTGAATGATTTAAAAGATCAGCCAAAAGAAATGGCGAAGGATGCTGGCCTGGATTATTTGAAAAGTGGTAACTGGTGGGAGGTTTTAAAGGACTCAGGGAAAAAACTGATAAGCCCTTCGGAGTGGAAATCACTGGTGGGCGATGTAGCCAAAAACGCCGCAAAGAAATCAGGTATCGAGGCAACCCCCTGGTTGCGTGATAATCCCGTCATTGCAGATATGTTAGTTACCGGTGTCGATACGCGAATAAATTCGGCAAAATTACGTTTTGAGCGTTTCTTTGAAAGAACCAAAACCAATAGCCCTGTACCGATCAAACTAATATCTATCTCATTCTTTGGATACGATGTCGGTGCAACTCTTGCACGTAAATTCATTGATATGTTGATTGATGATATTTGTCAGAAACAGGGTGATAAACATACTTACCAGGGGATCCCCGTAGAGATTGTTTTTACAGGTTTGTTTGATTGTGCCCGTCATACTCCCGCAAGCAATAATAATGGCGTGGACTGGTTTATTTCTGCTTTCGGGGGTCCAGTAAAAGGGATTAGCGTGCTGATGGGCGATAAGTCTGTTGATCAGGAATCGGCATTGCCGGATACGGTTAAAAATGCACTGCATCTGGTCGCCGCCCATGAAAACCGGCCCTGGCGTAGCGTCTATTGTCTTGGTGGAAGTAATAATAAGCACAAGGAAGAGCTGTTACCCGGTTGCGCGGAGGATGTAGGGGGAGGCCTGAAGCCAAATGAACAAAAACCGAGTGCAGAACTTTGCCGGGTAGCCCTTCACCGGATGTACCGGGCCGCGACGATGGCTGGTGTTCCATTTCCAGATTTACAAACACTAGATCAGACGGATACTGATGTTGCTGCCTATTTTATCATGCAGGACAAGGTTAAGAACAAGTCTGTTACTCAATGGACAAAGCTGTATCAGCAAGCGGTGCCTTTTAACGCAGTCAGTATCGGAGCGCAGAACCGTCATCTGGACAGCTATATTGAGTGGCTTGGGCGGCAATACTATCAATACCGCTGTGAGTGCATGAAGTATGAAAAACAAAGAGGCGATATTTTAGCCTCCGCTGGTGCTTCTGCCGGGTTATTGGGGATTTCATCACAGGCAAAAGAAACCTCAAGACACTACCAGAATGAACTTGATGTGTTGCACAAAAATTGGGGATGGTTGGAAGATGTTCATGATGCTGCAATCAAAATGAAAAACAGTATGGAAAACGATCCCAAGGATAAACGCATTTATATCGTGCCTAATGTCTATAAGCCTGCATTGAGGCGAGCGAGACGTTTTCTCGATTATGCCCATGCTGCTTATCTCGGTCAGCCTCAGCCTTTCCCCGAAGATAATGCGCCCTCAGATATGTATGCCTGGTTTATTCATAACAGACAAGCAACGGGAAATGATGTTGGCATCTCTCAGGATTTCCTGGTGATTCGTTCATTGGAAAAACCTGATGTGTAACCTGTAACCTGTAACCTGTAACCTGTAACCTGTAACCTGTAACCTGTAACCGTCAGTGACCCTTGGGGCATTCATCTTTATTTATTCTTTAACGCTTATTACTTGATATCCCATCATTGCCAGGGTACAGGTGGTGTATTGTATGAAGAAAATAATGCTTCGCCTGCGTAGTGGCCTCGGCAGATTATAGCTATTATTCAATTATGGAAAGATAAAGGATCATGATTAGAGTTGAAAGTATTGAGCAATTAGAAGCATATGTTAACTTTCTGATTGAAAGTGAACTTTGTGTTATGCCTATTGAAAATTATGGAATAACTTTTTTCTTGGATTCCCCCCTTAAAAAAACTCATGTACAGCTAAAAAATAAACTTGATAATCGTAATTGGGATGGTTGTTCATATCGTGATGAAGAAAGAAATTTATTGATTTTATTAAGTGGTGCAGGAACGATGACTAATTGTATTGCCACCGTGTTATCGTTGCATTCGAATTACCTTGAACAGTTTGACTCTTTATAATTAATGAAATAACTAAAGCAATGTTAATGTTGACTAGATAGAGCTCAATCGTAATATGAAGGAAGTGACCCATGAATCAAAGTCCCCCGTCTCTGTGCGAGATGCTTTATGGCAATTTTGTCGGTGATCTCGACCTTCAGCAGGTCAGTGAAGAAAATCAGGTCATTTTGTCGGTTCTGGACAACATGCAGCGGATCCTTAACTGTCGCGCCGGTACTCTGGCACATCTGCCAGACTATGGTCTGCCGGATATGACCACCATTCTACAGGGGCTTCCCGGCACCGCACATAAGCTGATGTCGACGCTGTCTGCGGTCTTGCTGAAATATGAGCCGCGCCTGAAGTCTATTGAGGTGCTACTGCTTGATCAGGAAATTCCTGGTGAGCTCCGCTACGCCATAGATGCAGAACTTAGCGGTATTGGTCTGGTGCGCTATGGCACTGAGTTTATGCCGGAGGGGCGGGTAATTTTACGCCATCTTAAGCAACAGCAGTATATCGATACTGCAACCCGTCTGTAAGGCCAAAGGGCATCATGTCAGTAAAATCACAGTTTCTCGATAAATTGCAGACCAGACAGTCTGCTCCGGCTTCATCTGTCAGTAAGAGTCAGGCCGATATAGCTGAGTTTTGCTTGCGAATGACGCAACTTAAGGAGCAGATGGACGTGTGGCTGGAAGGTACCGGACTAAGCGTGGAGGCGTACAGTACATCCGTTACGGATCTGCTGGTGGAGAACGGGACTTTTGAGATTACCGCCCTCGTTCTGCGTATAGACGACCGGTCTGTAAAATTTGTGCCGGCGTTCCTTTATGGTCAGGGTGTGACCGGGTGCGTGGAGGCGACCTTCCATGATGGGAGGTATACGACTTCACTGGGGCGATTATTTATGCGGTCAGGCAGGGTTAACAACTGGACCTTTACTCCGTCTGGTGCTTTATGCCCCTCCGGGCAGGGTTTTGATGAGAGCACATTTTTTGGTCTGATTCTGGCGCTCCTTCCATAGCGGAACCGGAATGAGCAATAGTTATATATTTTTTTGCCTTTCAGCTATTGCATAATTACCTGGCGAAACAGTTAATGGCTGACGGAGAAAAGAGCCACAAAATAGCGAAATAAATTACGGATATGGAAATGAGAAAATTAATCTTCCTTCTGGTATCAGGAATACTGTTTACGGCACAGGCCGATGCGGCGCGTGGACGACAGCCCTGTTCCGGTTCAAAAGGCGGTATAGCGCACTGCACTTCCGATGGACGCTTTGTCTGTAATGACGGGAGCCTGAGTCAGTCGAAACGATTCTGTTCCGGGTATGGTTCCTCAGAAGCCAGCAATCCGGTAAGACCATCCACTTCCACCCGAAAAACACAGACGAAAAAGGTGACAACTGCGAAAAAGCAGGAACCGCAACGTGTTGCAGAAAACGACGAACCGGTCAGTACCCAACCCCGACAGCCCACATGCGCCCCCCTCTATATGGCCAGCAAGCCCGGATACACTCATTTACCGATTTGCTCAGGGAACCAGTATTAATTTGTTATGGCAAAGATTCCCTTCCCGTTATTCGGATTAAATCGTCAGGATAAAAATAAGAAAGGAAAGAAATAAAACATGGCGCGAAGAAAAAAAGATGACAATGCGGCGGGTATTATTCTGTTCATTATTGGCGTAATTGTCTGGGGTGTTTATGTCGCGGTAAGCGCATTAATAAATCTTAATGAACAATTTATTGAATATGTTTCTAATCCGGCTGGTGTCATCGGTCTGTTCTTTGGTTTACTGATAGCCGTTGCGTTGATAATACGGATTTTCATTTACCGGGGCTTCCGGAAGAAAACAGCAGAACTCGAACAGGCCATGTCGGACCTGGCACAGAAAGAGAAAGCCTTTGACGAAACGGTTCGTACTGAAGTGGCTCGCGGTCTGTATCAGGAAAAGAAACTGCTTTCAGGTCAGTGGGATGACTTTCACAATGCCAGAAACAAAGCCTCCCGCGCACTGCAGCGTATTGTGGACTCCGCGTATAAATTCAAAGTCAAAACACTGCTTTCCGGCACCACGGTAAATAACTGGCAAAGCAAGTACGACCAGCTCAGGAAGGAAAAAGAGGCTTACGCTGCCATTAGCGAGAAAATCACCTTTCTGGAACTTGAGGATAACGCCGACTGGGAAGGCGTAAAACAGCAGTTTCTGGATAAGGTCGCCATGCTGGAAAAAGCGCAGGAAGAAAAAGAATATCAGGCTGAGCTCAAGCGTCAGATGCGGGAAGAAAAGCAGCGTCAGGATGAGCTGGAGCAGCAGCAGCGCGAAGCGGAAGAAGAGGAGCAACGCCTTGCTGAGCAGCAGCGCTTACTGGAAGAAGCCCTGCTCGCCGCTGAAGGTGTGCACCGGGAAGAGCTGGAAAGACAGCGTCTGGAGCTGGAGCAGAAAATCCAGGACGTGCATCAGCAGTATGAACGCGCCAAATCCATGGCCCAGCTCACGAAGCAGGGACACGTATATGTGATTTCGAATATTGGCTCCTTCGGTGAAAACGTATTTAAAATCGGTATGACCCGACGACTGGAGCCTATGGAGCGTGTGAAAGAACTGAGCGGGGCAGCCGTGCCGTTTGATTTTGACGTCCACGCCATGATTTCCTGCGATGATGCCCCCGCACTTGAAAAGACACTTCACGACCATCCGGAAAGCTACCGTATCAACAGGGTTAACCTGCGTAAGGAGTTTTTCCGGGTTGAACTCAGTAAAATTATCGATGAGGTGGAGCGTCATCACGGGCAGGTTGAATATATTGCTGACCCGGTGGCGCTACAGTATCTGCAGAGTCTCGAATATGCAGAAAGTGAAGCCGCATAAGCCTTAATCATCCTTATTCCCGGACACGTCAGAATGGACAACTGGTCATGAATGACATTACCCAACGTAAGATTAAAACCGGCGGTGACCCGCGCTCGCTATCTGATTATGCCGCCTTGCGTGATGAGCTGAGTAAGCTGACGCATCCGGCTCGCCCGGATGTGAACTGGCGTTATGCGGAAAAACTCTGTCTCTCACTGTTCGAGCAGAACGGTGTGGAATTGCAAACAGTAGCCTGGTATACGCTTGCGCGTGCACAGCTGGCCGGGTTATTCGGGCTCAATGAAGGGCTGACGATACTCGAGGCCCTGATAAGCCATCAGTGGGGGGCACTGTGGCCTCAGCCAGTCCATGCGCGCATGGAAATTCTCAGCAGTCTGAGTCAGCGTCTGCAGCAACGAATGCGCTCGATCCCGCTGAATTACAGCGACCTCAGCCAGTTGTACCGGGCGGAGCAACTGCTTACAGGTCTGGGAGAGGTACTGCAGCGTCTGGAGCTTAAGCATCTGAGTCAGCTCGATACGTTGCGTACCCTGATGCACAACAGTGCTGTTCGGCTGGAAAACAGCGATGGCATAACCAGTACCGGGTCGAACATTCAGCCAGGTATTGTGTTGCCTGCCACCATGATGAATGCTGCGACAGCATCCACGAGAGACTTTGCTGGTGTACCGGATGAAAATACGCCAGAGAGTGCAGTGAAGTGGGTTTACGTTGCGCAACCTGAACCGCAGCCGAATGTGGAAGTACTGTCGACAATGCCTGCTCCGGTTAAAAAGTGGAAGTCTTTCGTCGCCGGGATGTTTACCATGCTGGTAATAAGCATAGTCTCAGTGTGGAGCTGGCATTTTCTTCACCGTCCAGACCCTCTGCAGACTCAGCTTGCAGCTTCACTGGCTCCGTTCCCTGCACCTCTCACTTCTGAACAACTGGAGATGTTGCGTCAGCAGACTCCGTTACCGCAGGACCTTATCGCACAGATACAGCATCAGCTTGCCCGACTGGATAAGTTGCCGCCTGACTGGGATATTGCATACAGCAGAAAACTCATCGAACAGGTTCAGGTATTGTGGCCGGAACAGGCTAAGGCCCTGGTACAGCAGTGGCAACAGCAGATTAATATCTCAGTACTTCCTGTCGATAAAACGAACGGCTGGCATGAAGGTATGACGCAGCTTCAGGCTCTTGCCGATAAACTGAATGCACTTGATGGTCAGAAGGGAAAATACATCACCGTCAGTGAACTTAAATCGCAGGTCTTTGGCATGCTGACAAGCTTCCGGCAGACCGTGCCGGTGGAAGAACAGCTTCGGCAGTTGAAGCTGCTCCCTGAAGACTCTCCGCAGCGTCAGCAGCAGATTCAGCAGGTTGAGCAGCACCTCCGGGCTCAAGTCTATATGCTGGCACAGGAAAAACATCGTGAGTGATGTAAAAGGAACTGACGGGGTGGGTAAAACACAGCGACACCGTAATCACCGGACACAGTGGACGGCCACCGAAATTACGTTTGTGGAACAACACTATGGTCAGCTGTCTGCCCGTGAAATCGGGGAGCGGCTTGGCCGGTCTGCCCATGGAGTGGCCCGAATCGTTCAGCTTTCAGGTCTGTCCCGGGGCGTCGCACCGTCCTGGTCAGAAGAGGAGCTGGCATTGCTCCGGACCCACTATGCAGAAGGCATAGAATATGTCATATCACTCTTGCCCGGGCGTTCACGCAAGGCTATCTTCCGGCAGGCGTCCCTTGGCGGGCTCACTGGTCGCAGTCGCTGGAGCAGTGAAGAGAAGGCATTTCTGGAAAAACATTACAGAAATCTGCCAACAAAAGAAATTGCCACCAGACTGGGCAGAAGCATCAGTGCGGTGAGGGCGGCAGTGGTCAAATTTGACCTTGGAACAGGGAAAAACAGACCCTGGTCGAAAAGGGAACGGGTGTTGATGCAGGCGCACTACAGTAAAGGGATTGATAAAATAAAAGCGTCGCTGCCGGATCGTACCCGGGAGGCCATTTTTGCCCAGGCCGGAAAAATGGGGCTGACTGAGGCCCGGCTCTGGCAGCCTGTTGAGGACCGCGTATTAAGGGATATATATCCTGAAGGCGGTGTTACAGGTGTGCGGGAGAGGCTTCCCCACAGGACGATCCCTGCTATCAAACATCGGGTGAAGGCTTTAGAGCTGAGGTCCTTCAAAAGGAAAAAACGGATATCAAGTGTGAGACATGATGGTGGAGGATGAGGTTGCACAAAAGCTGGAGGCTGCTGGTCTCTGGCGCAGGGCTGCCAGTCGCTGGCTTGATGTGATGCAGCACCATGGGCTGACGGATCAGCAACGCGAGCGAATACGTCAGCACAGAAAATACTGTCTTTCCTGCGTAAAGCCCATCAGCACCTTAGAGAAACTGGATGTGACGGAAATTGCGAGGGCTGCAAAGGCCGCCCAGGAGCAGATGGGATTGAGTCAGCTAGATGGAGCTGCTTTAAGGTTGAAAGACGAAAAAATAACAGGTTAGCTGTCCACAATGGGCGTTCTCTGAGCGGGATCAATTAACGGTCTGATGTAAGAAATACGCATACGTCTTGACACGCAGTAATATCATTCCGCTAACTGACTGCTTGCTAACGATAAAAGAAGGTCATTTGAGCCAGGAAGATGATGAGAAGTATCCAGCCAGCGCCGTATCTGGAACTGGAGGATTTTAAAACACGTTTCCATAGAACTCTTGGGCATCCGCTGGTACAACACTCAGCATCGGTATAGCGGGATAAAGTTCGTCATACCAGAGCAAAGACATCTGGGAGTAGATATGAACAGCTCACTTCCTGACTATATCGATGAACTGAAACGTCTCCTTGCCGAACGGAGGCGCTGAACCGTGTCCTGCTGGAAAAGCTGGCGGACCGAGAGCGCGAAATAGATTACCTGCAGGCGCAACTGGAGTAAGCGTTAAGTGAGCGCCGTATTGACGACTATTGCCTGGTGTAATAGCCCCCGTTTAAACCGGACACTTCACCAGTAAGACATAGGCATAGAGCTATGTTTAAGGAGTGTCCTGTGCAAAGAATCGAAGTGATCACTGGCGAGCAAAAGCGCCGCCGTTATACTCCCGAAGAGAAAGCCCGTTTTGTTGCGCTCGCCATGCAGCCCGGCTACACCGTCTCACTTGTTGCCCGGCAATATGGCATCACTCCCAGTCTTCTTTTTAAGTGGAAACGACTCATGAACGAGGGTGGCAAGTCTGCGATCGCCGCAGGCGACGAGGTGGTCAGCGTCTCCGAGCTCAAAGCGCTGGAGAAAAAAGTCAAACAGCTTGAACAGATGCTGGGACGCAAAACGATGGAAGCCGAAATCCTTCGCGACGCGCTTGAGATAGCCTAGGCAAAAAAGTTGATATCGCGCATGCCATTGCTGCCACCGGACGATATCCCCTCATCCGAATAGCAGAAGTGCTCTGTGTATCGCGTTCGAATCTGTATGACCGGTTACTGGATAAACGCCAGCACCGGTCAGCCCGCTACAGCAAAGACGATGACGCCCGACTGTTACCGCTTATCCGCCAGATATGCAGCGAGCGGGCAACAAACGGCTATCGTCGCGTGACTGCGCACCTCAATCGTGCGCTGAAGGAACATAACTGGCGAGTTAACCCCAAACGTATTTATCGGATCATGCAGGCGAATAACCTGTTACTGGCAAAATCTGGCCATAAAAAGCCAGAACGCTGCCATACCGGCAGCGTCGTGACACTTAAGTCGGATACGCGCTGGTGCTCAGATGGCTTCGAAATCCGCTGCTGGAATCGGGAAGTCGTGCGGGTGGTGTTCAGCCTTGACTGCTGTGATCGTGAAGCCATCAGTTGGTCGGCCACAACAGGCGGTATAAACAGCGTTATGGTGCAGGATCTGCTGACAGAGAGTGTAGAAAAGCGCTTTGGAAATACGCTTTACCTGCCACACGCCGTTGAGTGGCTGACCGATAACGGCAGTTGCTACATAGCGGACGCGACAAGGACGTTCGCTGCCTCACTCGGGTTCATCGTGTGTACGACGCCAGTGCGTAGCCCGGAGAGCAATGGGATGGCTGAATCGTTCGTGAAAACGTTCAAGCGTGACTACGTGTATGTGAATGACCTGCCGGATGCGGTGACCGTAATGGAAAAACTGACAGAATGGATGGAAGACTATAATAACTGGCATCCCCATAAAGGACTGAAAATGCAGTCACCGAGAGAATACAGAAGCTCATTACTAGCTATAAATTAACCGTGTCCGATTTAGCGGGGGCAACTCCACCTGGTGAGATCTACGTTCCATGGCAGCAGTTCCGCCACTTTGTTGCTGGGCCACTCCGGCAGTACGCTCAGGATATGGCGAAGGTAGGCTTCCGGATCGATACCGTTCAGCCTGCACGTTCCGATCAGACCATACAGCAGGGCACCACGTTCACCACCATGATCGCTGCCGAAGAAGATGTAGTTTTTCTTGCCAAGACAGACCGCTCGTAGCGCGCGCTCAGCAGCGTTATTATCCGGCTCTGCCAGGCCATCAGCGCAGTAGTAGCACAGCGCATCCCACTGGTTCAGCGCGTAAGCGAACGCCTCACCCAGCCGCGATTTTTTCGACAGCGTTGCGCTTTTCTCCACCAACCAGTCGTGCAGCGAAGCCAGCAACGGTTTGCTCCGGGATTGCCGGGCTGCCAGACGCTCTGCTATCGGAAGGCCGCGTATTTTTTCCTCGATGGCATACAGCTCGCCGATACGTTTCAGGGCTTCCTCTGCTGTCGCCGTTTGCGTGCTTATATAGACGTCGTGGATTTTGCGGCGTGCATGGGCCCAGCAGGCCGCTTCTGTTAACGGGCCACCGTCACGCTCTGCGCTGAACAACCGGTCATAGCCTGCGAAGGCATCCGCCTGCAGCACACCATGATAGTGGCGAAGGTGTTCCTGAGGATGCTTCCCCTGCCGGTCCGGCGAGTACGCGAACCACGCCGCTGGCGGATCAGACGAGGCAGCGTTCCGGTCATCAGGCACATACGTCCAGATGCGCCCGGTTTTCGTCTTCTTTCTCCCCGGTGCCAGTACCGGCACCGGTGTATCATCAGTGTGCAGTTTGTGGCAGCCCATCACATAGTTGTACAGTGCATCATTCAGTGGCGCCATTAACCGGCAACAGGCATCCACCCAGTTGGAGAGCAGTGCACGACTCAGATCCACGCCCTGACGCGCCAGGATTTCAGTCTGGCGATACAGCGGCAGATGCTCGCAGTATTTCGCGGCTAACACCCGTGCCAGCAGACCTGGCCCCGCGATACCGCGATCGATGGGACGTGATGGCGCAGGTGCTTCAACGATACAGTCGCATCTGACGCAGGCCTTTTTCACTCTGACCGTGCGGATCACTTTCAGGGCGCTGGAGACCAGTTCCAGTTGCTCCGTGCTGACTTCGCTGAGGTATTCCATACCGTTGCCGCATTCCGGACAGCAGGTTTCTGCAGGCTCCAGCCGGTGTATTTCGCGGGGAAGGTGTTCCGGTAAGCGACGACGATGGCGGGACTGGCGCAGCTGGCGAGGTACCAGCGGATCGTCTTCCCGTCCGTTGTAGCGATCGCTTTGCTGCTCCTGCTGTTTCAGCAGGGCTTCGGCTTCTTCAACCTGCCGGCGAAGTTTTTCTGAGCGGGTACCGAACAGCATTCGCCGCAGTTTTTCTATCTGTGCCCGCAGATGCTCTATTTCACGCTCTTCGTTCTCTATTTTCTCTTCTGCGCGGGCCAGCGCCGAACGCAGGAACGACTCAGTCTCTGCAACGAGACTGAGCTGGCTGTCTTTCTGGCGAAGCGCGTCTTCCAGCGCAGCGATACGGGCGAGATAGTCCTGACTCATGACCCCATTTATAATGCGGTCATGTTCTTTTTACAACATTGTCAGAGAGTTAAGGCGAACTTTTTTGGGCTGACGCCAGTCCAGCTTATCGAGGAGCATGGCGAGTTGTGAGCGGGTGATGGCGATTTTACCATCGCGTACAGCAGGCCAGATGAACTGGCCTTCTTCCAGCCGTTTGGTGAACAGGCACAGACCGTCAGCATCAGCCCAGAGTATTTTCACGGTATCGCCACGGCGTCCCCGGAAGATGAACAGGTGGCCGGAGAAGGGATCCTCATCCAGAACGTGTTGTATCTGTTCGCCCAGCCCGTTGAAGGATTTACGCATATCCGTGGCACCGGCGACCAGCCAGATGCGGGTGCCTGACGGGAGGGATATCATTGTGTCCTCCCGGTCAGTTCGCGGATCAGCACGGCCAGCAACCCTGGCGACGGGTTTTCCAGCGTCATTTTTGCCGTGGCGGAACTCAACATGACAGGAAGTCGCGCTGGAGTGAGCGGAGGAGAACGTACACAGAGTGTCATTCTCTGCAATGGGCTGCGGGTCGTTGATTACGTCGACGGACAACAGAGTCGGGGAAACCGGAAGAGATTGTGGTACCACCGGCCCCACGATAGTTGCAGGCATTCGACGAGAGATTCGCCCCTCTCTCTGCCAGAGGCGTAGCCACTTAAAAATGAGATTATTATCAACGCCATGTTCCCGCGCCAGTTGCGCGACGTTGGCATGCGGTCGTGAAGCCAGTTCGACCATCCGAAGTTTGAAGTCATTGGAATAGACGGTACGCGATTCAGTTCGCCAGTTGGCAGCATTTTCCATAAACAGAGCTCCTTCTAAATTAGACGGAGCTCTAAGCTAGCGATCCCGGGACCAGAAGCACAGGCGGCGGTGGCTTGACGCTTACCAACTGGATAAGCTGCGCCGAATGAACTTCGGCATCCGCTCCGAAAAAGTCTCCCTCCGTATCGCGCAGATGGAAGCCGACCTTAACCAGTTGAAGAAAGAAAGCGATACCCTTACCGGTCGGGTGGATGACCCGGCCGTGCAGCGCCCGCTGCGTTAGACCCGTAGCCACAAACCGTTCCCTGAATCACTTCCCCTTGACGAAAAACGGATGCTGCTGGCTGAATATGAAAACCTATATTATCAACGGCTCAGAAGTGTCTAGATTATCAGTGGCGATTCAACCAGTAGGTGGCATTGCTGCCACCTACTGGCTCATAAAGTAGAAATTTACCAAGCTCAGTGAGACTTCAGGCTGATCATGTATTCGGCTCACCTTACCCAACCAACCTTGAAAGCTGGGGATCGTTGCGCATCAGCAAACACCAACGAGCAACAGCTGATAATTCAGCTGTTGTGCTGGTCATTTCGCGCACTCTAGCTCGAACTTCGGTCAACTTCGCTTTGGCTACTGGATTATTGCCTGTTCTGCAGCGAGCTTTGGCTGTTGTAAAATCATCGATTAGCCTGTCTACTTGCTGCCAGACTTTGCGACGAGCTTCTGCCAAGGGGGGATGTTCATTGAGTTTGAGTCGCTTTACCGTCTCATTGACTCGCTCCTGCTCCCAAGCAGAGGAACCAGGCATAGGAATGACCTTCCCTTCTTCGTCGAAGGCGATAAGCGCAACGTCATCGTCATCAATTGGATCGAGTAGATAAGGCGTTTCGGATTCCTCACAAGGTTCGGAGTAGGTAGAACAAAGTGAGCCATCCTTGAGTGGAAACCACCCACCTTTTTTACGGTTGCCGACATTGCCGCACACGCGGAAATTCATGTAGTCGAATGCCAGCCACCAGTAACCATCACGCAGGCTTGCATCCAATGCCTTCGCTTCTTTCTTGGGCCGAAAATGCTCCACATCGTAATGTGAGTACAGCTCGCGTACCTCTGAAAACCAGCATTTCCCCCCGGACAACGCCAGTAACCAAGGTTTCAGTTTTCCCCAATGGCTGCTGTGTTTGTCGATCAACTCATTACGCTCTTTAATTGTTCCCGCAGCAACGAGCTTGGCAAGTTCACCTACAAGGCGATCAGACTCTTTCAACCAAGCATCCCAATCGGCTTGTGACCAGCGAATATCAGCGGGAAGGTCTGCATCAGTAGGGAGCTTATTTTCAAGATCGATGAAAATCACTCGCCGTCCTCCTCTCGTAAAATCTCATCAATGATCGAATCGGCAATGGCGTCCTGTTCGGCCTGTTCCTCGAGTGTGAGCACGGGTTTGCGGAAACGGCGGTGTTGCGCCATTTTGCGCACAAACATTGCGTAGTCGGGGTCACGGAAGTCGGCGGTCGAAAAGCCAAGGTCAGCCAACTCGGCTGACAAGCGGTTCAGTTCCTCATTCTCTTCGGGGGAGCGAGGTGACAGGACAAACAGTTCATTGCGCCGGAACAGGCGTCGCTCGGTTTCGATATCCAACGTGGATGACAAACCAAACAATTCGCTCTTGAGTAGCCCTGTAACGCCCATCCCTTGAGGGTGCTCATCCGGCATGTCGACCAACGTACGGTTACCATCACGACGCAGAATATATACTTGCTCACGCTTCAGGCTGCCCACCATCATGGGGTCATGAGTGGTGATGATTATTTGCGACTCGCTTTGTACCCTCGTTGCATCCTCGGAACTCAGCACTCCTTCAATATCGTCGAAGTAGCGCAATTTCCAGATCGGGTTCAGGTGGGTGTCAGGCTCATCAAGCAGGAACAAGCAATTGTCTTCACGGGTGATGCGCATCAGCCCCAACACGGTGAGCATTTGCAGCTCACCTTCAGACAGATGAGTGAAGCTTACTTTGCCGCCGTGTTCATCGCGCTTCTTCACTGTGATGCGCACTTCGTCTATCAGATCACCAATGTAAGCCCCCTCGGCGTAGCGGAAGAAACTATCGGTACTGCCGATCAACTCGCCAAGTAATTTAAGCTTCTCCTGACTTGGCACGAAAAGGTACAACTGTTTTTGTTTCTCGTTTCGACCGCGAAAGTCGATCTGTTTGGTCGCCTCTTGCTCAATCGGAGCCCAAGCCACTTGCCAGAGCTTATCAAGGAATTCGCTCACCACATTTCCGCGCGCATACCAGAATCGCGGATCACCCTCGTTCAGTTCTTGCTCGTTGAATTTGCCGCTGCGCCGCTTTTCACGCAAGCGATACGGTTCTTTCAGCACAAACAGTGCGGATTCCAGCGACTCGATGTGTAGGTTCTTTAGCACCTTCTGAAACACTGGGTCATCAGATAGTAGACAAGCCAGCAGCACCAGTTGGCTGTGGCCACCGCGACAATAGAACAGCCGACGCAAGCGGTCGTCTCCCGCTTGCTTCAGCCGCGACTCGTGACGGCGTTTGGCCTCTTCGACGGCGCGAATATCTGACTCAGAGCCGGTAAAGTTCTCCAGCAGTTGCTCAGGCAGCACTTCATCTGTAGTGATTTCCTGGCGCTGGTTGAAGCGGCGCTGGTGCTCTTGAAACAAAACTTCGATGCGCTCGTTGCGGCCCGAGTAATAGGCAAAAATATGCGCAGGCAACAGCTCACGGTTTTTCAGCAAATAGCCCTGTGATTCGGCTTTACCGTCCACCCACACATAGGGGCGTTTCTGCTTGACGGTATCGGCCTCAATGCGCACAACATGGCCGCGAATACTGTATTCCAGCGAGAAATCAAAGGTGGCTTCACGGTCGAGATCAACATCACGGAAGATGGTGATCAATGCTTCGATCAAATTGGACTTTCCGATGCCGTTCTGACCAATCAGGGCATGGCTACGAATCTGTTTCGGTGGTACATCTGTTGCGCTTGCAATTGGCTGCGAGTACGTTGCGAAAGCGATGTCGAGATCGCGCAGATTGCGAAAGTTTGGGATGAGGATGCGCAGCAGTTGCATATCAGGCGCTCACCGTATCGGATGGTTTTTCACGCACTTCGGCGGGGGCTGGTTCCAAAATCCAGCCGTGCATCACTTCTATTTTCAGTTGCGCGTAAAAGGCATCGATCTCACCGCCGAAACGGTGCCACAAATCCTTGGCGCTCATTTCGCCGTGGTGGCGGGCCAGAATGGTGGCAAGCGGAGCTTGGGCTTTAATGTTGGGTTCTGTGCCCAAACATAGTGGAGCGATCAGCTCGGTTTGCGGGGCTTTCATGGGTTCCTCCTCTTGCTCGATGGCGATCCCGGTGAGGCTGGCGATGGTAGATATTGCAAACCGCTCGACAGTTTCCACTGCATTAAAAAGTGTCTTTTCCAAGGTGTCACAGAAGCGCATTAACTTATCAATGCGTTCGACAATACGTGCTTGCTCCTCAGGTGGCGGCACTGCAACAACTATCAGATTCATTTTCTCCTGATTCATCTTTGGCTGCGCTGTCCCGGTTACATAAGGCTTAAGATCAATTGCATTGATATACAGCTCAAGGTATCTAAGGGCGACGCTATTGACGGTATCAAGCACGTGTGCATGGTTGTTTACCCAGTAGCGACCCGTCGCAATAAAGGCGATCGGTGTGCTTCGATTAACAAGATTTGCTCCATCTTCGCCAACGAGTAGAAGATCTTCTTCAAATATAAAGTCATCGATATGGTCAATGATCCCCGACGCACCATAATAGGGGAATTTCCCGCGTCTAGGCTCTCGCTCCGATTTCGACAATGGGATGCGCTGACCGTCTCTACAAATTGAAACCTCTCCCAGTCGGCAAAACACCCATCCACGCGGAAGTGTAAAAGGTTCTTCTTTTTCTTCGACGGTAGGAAATGAAGTTGTTCTCCTAATCACTCCACTGTTTACTAATCGATCCTTCTTTGTCTGCACAGAGCGTATGAATTCAATGGCCTTTTCAGAATCAGTTTCACATTGTTCAACGATTAGACCTTGGATTCCAAGCTGGAAAATCAGATTCCGCAGATCTTTCACATCCTCTGGGGTATGAAACAGCCAACCAAAGTTGTCGGCCAAGAGAGTCCAGGTGGTTTGGAGTTCATGCGGGCTGCTGGCGCTGGCGACTGCTTGCAGGATGGACTGACGCAGTGCGTTTTGCAGTTTGCGGCGAGCTTGCTGCTGCGCCTCCAACTTGTCGCACAAAGCCATCAACTCCTCTACTTTGGCGACAATGCGGGACTGTTCTTCGATAGGTAGCACCGGATAAGCCGCCAACTCAAGATCATCTCTTGAAAAACCTGGAATCATGCTCTTGGACTTTTCGACCAGTTGACTAACAAAGCCATCAAGCCATATTTTCAGAAAACCTGTGTCTAGTTTTTTCGAAAAATCCCTTATTGCCATGATTTGGCGAGCAATATGGACTTCGCCAAGGGTATTGAATACTGTTTTTCCAATAGTACCCTTACATGTTATTAACAAGTCACCACTAATAGAAATCACAACTGGATCTGGGGTCCAACGGTTAACGACAATGATCCCGTTTACAATATTGCTAGCACCTGTTATATACGGAATTCCATTTTTTGAATCGTTGTACTTACTAGGCTCCAGATCACGGCCAGATAAAAGTTGCCAGAGCTCACCGAAATGAGCCCACTCCCAATGCGATGGAGCATCAACGGCGATTTCTCTCCTCAACACTTCTGGATACGGCTTCTGACGTGGGAGTTTTTTACAGGAAACCAGCTCCGCTTTAAGCGCGCGAATTTCGTCCAGCAAAACACGCGACGACACATCAGATGCAGTGTATACGATTAGTTTTCCTTGCACCGCAAGTTGCAGGATCAACTCGCGCAGTTTGCAAATCCCCCCCGGCGCATTGGCAATATGCCCAAACTCCGCCAAAAACTGTTGTGCATCCATCAGGCCCCCCCACCGATAAAGTGATGTGCCAGCACGGCTGCCAACTCACTTTTGAGCTGGTTCTCGGTTTCTTCAATTTCGCCCAGCAGCTTTTTGTATTTTTCTAGCAGTACGTCTGGGTCGTGTGTTTCTTCTTCTACCGTAGTGGGGTTTTTGATATCGAGGTTAAAAATTGGCCAATAGATACGGTCGCCAGCGGCTTGTGCGTCGCGGGCTTGCAAACGTAGCGGTTCGGCTTGGGCGCGCAACGCGGCGATTTGGGCGTCGATCTTTTCGCGGTATGCTGCATTACTAGTACCGACTAGGCTTCTGCGCAAGTCACTCGCTTCACATTCGAGCGCAGCGGCCTGTTTATTCAGCTCTTCAGCACGTTGCCAATGCGGTTGCGCAGCTGCTTCGGCCTGTTCGCGCTTAGTTTTGAAATCCACCTTCCATGCGAATTCGTTTTCTACGCGGTCGGCAAAGTCGTTTTCCTCTGAGCCCCACCAGTCTCGCTCGGGTTCGAACTCTTCCAGCCGAATGGGTTTGGTTTTGGAGTAGCTCTTGTAGCCCGTTGGGTAGGGGTGTTCGTAATACCAGATGGTGTCGGTGTGGAAGTGTTCGGAACCATCATCCACCGTGCTACCCTTGGTGAAGAACAGCAGGTTGGTCTTGATGGTGGTATATGGCGCAAAAACGCCTTTAGGTAAGCGGATAATGGTGTGTAATTTGCAATCGCGAAGCAGCAGTTTTTTCAGCGTGCCTTTGATGCCCTCGCCAAACAGAAACCCATCGGGTAACACCACGGCGGCGCGACCCTTTTCCTTCAATAATTTCTTGATGATGAGCGCCATGAACATGTCAGCGGTTTCGCGGGTGCGCAGATCAGCAGGATAATCACTGCCCACACCATCGTCTTCATAGCCTCCGAATGGGGGGTTGGTGATAATGCAGTCAACCTTGTCACTGGCCTTCCACTCGTTCCATCCGATGCCTAAGGTATTTTTGTGCTCGATCTGGCTGGGTACGTCAATTCCATGCAGTAGCATGTTTGTGGTGCAGAGCAGGTGCGGTAACTGCTTTTTTTCGATGCCGAGGATCAGCGTTTCAATGGCGCGTTTGTCTTCAGGACGCGGTGATTTCATTGTCGCGAGTTGGTTACGGAAATGCTCTATGGCAGCGGTCAAAAAACCGCCTGTTCCACAGGCAGGGTCCATTACTTTCTCACGCTTATCTAAACGCGGGTTTATCCTATCAGCCATAAAAGCGGTGATAGCACGCGGAGTGTAGAATTCCCCTGCGTTACCTGCGCCACGCAAATCGTTGAGTAATTGCTCGTAAACATCGCCAATGTTTGCACGGATGGTAAAATCGTGGAAATTGATAGCATCTTCCAGCTTCTCGATCACGGCCAGCATCTGCGGGCCGGATTTCATGTAGTTATTCGCATCTTCAAAGACACTACGGATGACTTTATGCTGAGGGCTTTTGTTAGCATCAATCTCTTTTAGCGTCGGGAATAACTCGTTGTTGACGAAGCCGATCAATTCACTACCGTCAATTTGTGGCTTCTTTTTGCCATCAGTTCCTGCTGTATAAGCTGCCCAGTTACGCCAACGGTACTCTTTGGGCAAGGGAGAGATATACGCTGGGTTATCATCCGCCCATTCCTCCTCGCGCTGGTCAAATACTTTGAGGAACAACATCCATGTGAGCTGGCCGAGACGCTGTGCATCACCGTCGACACCGTCATCTTTGCGCATGATGTCTTGAATGGATTTAATGGTACTGCTGAGATTCATTTTTTTATTCGCTGTTGAAGGCTGCTGTTTAATCAAGCCTGTTTTTGTTCGGATATGTCGTAGAGAGCCAGTTCGAGCTCCTTCACGGCTTGGGTGTACTGCTTTACGCCACCAAAAATACCCCGACGGATTTGTATTTTGCTGCCAAATAGACCAATTAGAGGTAATTCCAGCACATTGGCATCCACCATGTCTTGTACACCGTAATCGGCGAATTTTTCGAGTAAACCTTCAAGTACGGCCTTGGCTTGCTCACTATATTCGCCGAACACATCACGCTTTTTCACTTTGTTAGCCCGTTCACGCCGAGTGAGTGCTTTCTGGTAAAAGCCGACGTGAGTTTTCTACGCCGACCAGCATCTGACGTAAACTAGCCGTCAGATTTTAATTTAGAGACAAAAGAGCATTTATCAACAGCTCACTCGCCATTCTCCCACTCGATCTTCGCATAATCAAACGGCGTAATCACCTTCTCCCGGTTCGCATCAAGATAATCAGCCCACCATTGCAGCATCAGCCTGCGTTCATCCAGAAATTCCGCTTTATGGATATAAGCCGCACGTACACCATTTCGCTCCTGATGGCTCATCTGGCGTTCCACTGCGTCCCTGGACCATAATCCTGATTCAATCAACGAACTACAGGCCATTGCCCGGAAGCCGTGACCACAGACATCGACCTTTGTATCGTAGCCCATCAGTCGCAGTGCGTTATTCACCGTGTTCTCACTCATGGGTTTCCATGGATTGTGATCGCCGGTGAAAATCAGTTCATGTTCTCCGCTGATGGTGTGGATCTGCTGCAGAATATCCAGCGCCTGAGTAGAGAGTGGCACCAGATGCTCTGTCCGCATTTTTGAGCCTCGATGGGAATACTTCACCCCCTCAATAGGTTTCCGCTCAGGAGGAATAGTCCACATGGCTTTCTTAAAGTCGATCTCAGGCCACCTGGCAAAGCGTAGTTCACTGGAACGGATGAAGATAAGCAGGGTGAGTTTAGTTGCCAGTCGGGTGAGAGGTTGCCCTCTGTATTCATCCAGTCGTTCAAGAAGCTCTGAAATGCGATTCAAGGCGAGTGCAGGGCGGTGCTGGCGTTTCACCGTGGTTAACGCGCCAGCCATATCCACGGCAGGGTTATAGGTGATAACGCCTGACTGGGCAGCATAGCGCATGATTGCAGTGATACGCTGCTGAAGGCGCGCTGCAATCTCATAGATCTCTTTGGCTTCGGCAGCCTTTACTGGAACAAGTAAATCGGGAGTTCTGAGGGAGGTAATGTCACGTGAGCCAATAAAGGGAAACACATGAGTTTCGAGACTTTTCAGTATTTTCTCACTGTGTGAAGCTGACCATTTTTTGTTGCTCTTATGCCACTGTCTTGCGATACCTTCGAATGTCTGAGCTGTTTCGGGTACCGACTTTTTGATCCGTTTCTGTTCGCACGGGTCAGTTCCCTCAGCTATCAGCTTCCTTGCCGCATCGCGTTTTTCCCTTGCTTCTGATAACGAGACTTCAGGATAGACACCCAGAGCTAGCGTTTTCTCTTTGCCCAGAAACCGATATCGGAGTCGCCAGTACCGTGAGCCGTTAGGGTGAACGAGCAAAAACATGTTGCCGCTGTCGGCAAGTTTATAAGGTTTTTCATCCGGTTTAGCTGCACGGATTTTAGCGTCAGTGAGTGCCATTGGCGGTATCTCCTGATAGTAAAAGGGTACAAATTTTATCGAATCAGACTATACCCTCAGTTGTACCCTCGCAAGGGACTTGATGCGGGTTGAAGTTGATTGAGTTGGGTGGAGTTAAAGGATTGTAGATGTGTTGATTTGTGCGGGCTTAGAATGCAAAAACGGACCTCCATGGAGGTCCGTTGATATGAATTTGGTGCCCGGACTCGGAATCGAACCAAGGACACGGGGATTTTCAATCCCCTGCTCTACCGACTGAGCTATCCGGGCAACGGGGCGCATTAAACCGTAATCCGTCCACCCCGTCAACCAAATTTCTTAAATTACTTATCGATTGCTTATCTTTGCGGCAATTCTGCGTTCAAAGGCGCGTTTTGGCTTAACTTCACTGCATGCCGTTATCACCCTCGCGGGTTTTCCAGCCGCTGGTAATGGCGATTACGTGGCGCAACCCGGAGATAATATAATCGCCAATGACCTCTTCATCCTCGCGCGGGGAGCTCAGCGTAATTTCCGCATCCACGCCGTGGCGATAGGCGCCATGGTGGCTAAAAATAGTGCCGATATAGCACTTCCCGTTCAGCCAGACCGGAATATAGGCCACTGTCTCATAGATATAGTTGATGGCGACGCCGCTGTAGTAGTTATCCGCCTCGTCGGCGGAGGTGCCCGGTGGGATGGGGCAGATCGGCGCATCGTTGTCGCTGACGGGTTTGTCTTTCAGCAGGCTGCCCTGCATGACCTCCAGCGAACGCAGCAGATCCGCTTTGTCGCTGTCGCTGAGGGGTGGGGTTAACGGCTGGTCTTTCTCCGGGGAGCGGATGCTGTTCAGCGTATAGCGATAGCGAACCGTCACCGCGGGCGTCTGGCTCGCAGTGCTGAACGGGCGCAGCAGGTAGAGATTATCTTCGCCAAACTGGCCGTTGTACCACAGGGCATACACCTGACCGTTGATTTTGACCCAGTGGTTCCATTGGTTAGCCCCGCGGCCATTGATAGAAAAGAGGGCGCCGGGCACCCCGGCATCGAAATCATCGCCGTTATCACTGTCGCTGCCGTCGACGGCGGCAAAGTCATTATCGCCGCGCCGGAGCACCCCGGTGTAGCTGAAGAGCCCGGTGCCGCCCACGTAGCTGTCGATGATCAGATCGCGTTTGCCGTCACCGTCGAGATCGATCAGGGTAAAGCTGACTTTACCGTTTTCTGAATCTGCGCTGATCGAGGAGCGCAGAAACGCCTGCCACTCGTCATCGCTGATATCCGGGGAAGGTTTGCTGGTCGAAACCAGGGTGTCATCGGCGTAGGTGAGCGTGAAGTCGGTAATATGGCCGGTTAACGGAAACTGCTCGGCGACCTTATTCAGCGACAATTCTGGATCGCTTTTTTGCGCTTTCAGCACTGCGTTATACAGCGTGCGCAGGGCGAGGTTATCCGCCTCTTTCTGCTGCCTGGGGATCACCTGGCTGACAAAGGTCGGCAGCATCCAGGTGCCGCCGGGGGTGATTTCCCGACACATACCGGTGCTGTACTTCAGGCTGGGGGTAAAGGTTTTACCATCCCAGATGCGCGTCTCGCCGGTTAGGCAGTCGGCAATGCCCCGTTCTTTGTGCAAAAAGACGATAGTGCCGTTGGCGTAGCTCGAGGCCTCGGTGGTCAGCAACCGTGGCCTGTTCAGCTGGGCGTTATCGACCAGCCACAGCGCATAGCCGTCGTTATAGGGCGCTCGCCAGCAGAGCGCCTGCACCAGAGAATGGGTTTTATCCAGCGCGGTCAGCGTGATCTGGCGCTCTGCCGCCGGGATGGCCGGGTTCTGCCAGTCGTCACAGCGCTGGTTCAGCAGCGGCGTCAGGGAGGGCAGCAGCTTCTGGCGCTGAAGTATGCTCAGCGCCACCGGCTGCGCGTTATGGATCACCGGGGCGGCGATAATCTCCGGGGCGGCAGTGGCTGGCAAAATGGCATCGTCGCCGGCATCGCCTTTATCCAGCAGCGCGTCGGCGGTGCCGGTGCGTCGCTGAAACGCATCCATTTTACCCAGTACCTCGCGGCTGCCGGCGCTGGAAAGCGGCAGGTGCTGGCCGTTAAGGGTGAATTCGATTTTGCGCTGATTCGCCAGGGCCTGTAGCAGGGCGGCAGTCTGATCGCTGTCCAGACGGAAGTGGCTGTCGTCCTGGGCGTCCAGCGCGCCAAGATCCTGGTCGTCGATCAGCAGGCTGGCGGTGGAGTCGGCGGGGATATCGTGCTCGATTTGCGCAAAGGTGGCCGTGGCGGCGAGGCGCTGTTCGCTGCCGGCGTTGCGGGTCAACAGCACGCTGACCTCGCCCATGCGGACGCCGTAACCCGCCGCCCGGCAGGTGCCAGTGTTATCGCAGGCGAGCTCCCAGTCTTTTTGCGTAAAGGAAAAACCTTGCAGGGGAGCCGCCAGCAGAGGTGTGGAGCACAGCCCCAGCCAGGCAGCCCAGAAGAACGCGCGCATATCAATCCCTGTCAGCAATCAGTGAGGGGGAAATTATAGGCGCGACGTGGCGGTTAGGATATCAGAATCAGGTTAAGGCGCCGCCCATACGACACTGGGCGAAGCGCAGAATATCTTCTGCCAGCCGCCGGGCCGTATCCACATCCGTCTGGCTACGCTTGATCAGCAGACGGCTCAGGCAGCCCTCGACGATCAGCTCCATCTGTTTAGCGACCATTTCCGGGTCATCCACCTCCAGCTGAGTCAGCAGCTCATGAGTATAGGCCAGCGAAGCCTGCTTCTGCTGTTCCGCCAGCTGGTGAATGGGGTGCTGGGGATCGGGATAGAAGGTGCAGGCGGCGATAAACAGACAGCCGGGGTAGCGGTGGTTACTAACGCAGGTGGTGAGCGCGGCATAGCGTGCCAGCAGCTTTTGCTCTGCGCTTAAGGTGTCGTCCAGCAGCAACTGTCGGCGCCAGGCATCCACCTGCTGGCTCAGATAGCGAAGCGCGTCGTACAGCAGCGCTTCGCGATCGGGCCAGAAGCGTTTCAGGTCGCTCGTCGGACAGGACACGCGCTCAGCGACCATCTCCAGCGACGTGTTGGCGATACCTTCAATTTCAAGAATTTTAATGGCTTCTGCCAGGACGTCTTCACGTAGCACGGTGTTCTCCTCCATCTTTCCTCCTAAAGTGTCGCTCACGCTTGCCAATCGCGCAAATGGGCGCTGAATGCCGCGGCATCCATAAAGCCGGTGACTCGCCGCTCAGGCTGTTCCTGACCCTCAGCGTTGAAGAACAGGATCGTCGGCAGACCGAGCACCTGCAGGTGTTTCAGCAGCGCGACGTCTTGCGGGCTGTTCTTCGTCACATCAATCTGTAATAACACGGTGCCTTTCAGCGCCTGCTGCACGTCAGGTGAACTAAAGGTGTATTTTTCAAACTCTTTGCACGCCACGCACCAGTCGGCGTAAAGATCGAGCATCACCGGTTGGCCTTTTGCCTGCGCCAGCGCCTGGTTAAGCTCGGCAACCGAGTTGACGCGGGTGAACGTCAGATGCGCCTGCTGCTCGACTGCCGGGGCGCCAAATGCCCAGTCCTGCAGGGGCCGCGCGCTGACCAGCGCGGCAGCAAGCAGGATGATTTGTACCAGCCGCATCCACGGTCGGGTAGCGCCCAGCGAGGTGATAAACGCCCAGCTGAAGAAGGCGACACCGAGCATTGACCACAGACGTAATCCCCACGGGTCGCCGACAATGCGCTCCAGCAGGAAAACGGGCAGAGCCAGGATCACGAACCCGAAGGCGGTCTTCACATGGCTCATCCACGGGCCGCTCTTCGGCAGCAGACGGTTGCCAAATACGGTGACGAGGATCAATGGCAGGCCCATGCCCAGCGCGTAGAGGTACAGCGTGCCGCCGCCCAGCCAGAGATTACCGCTCTGGGCGATATACAACAGGATGGCGCTCAGCGGCGCGGTGGTGCATGGGGAGCAGATCAGTCCGGCAATGGCGCCCATCGCGAAAACGCCACCGGGCGAGCCGCCCTGGCGCTTATTGCTGAGCAGCACCAGCCGCGTCTGCAGCGAGGAGGGCAACTGGAGCGTGAACAGGCCGAACATGGAGAGCGCCAGCAGAATAAATACCACCGACAGTCCCGCCAGGACATACGGGTGCTGCAGGGCCGCCTGGAACTGCAGACCACTACCAGCCCCAGCGCGGTGTAGGTTAAGGCCATCCCCTGGACGTAAATAAAGGCCAGCAGCAGGGCGCGCGCGGTGGAAAGCCGCTGCTTTCCGCCCAGCACAATGCCGGAAATCAGCGGGTACATCGGCAGCACGCAGGGGGTGAAGGCGATACCAATACCTATCAGCAGCGCCCACAGCGCCGTAAAGGGCAGGCGGGCAGGCGTGTCTGCAGGCGGCACTGCGGCAGGCGCAGGTGATGTGGCGAGCTCCGGG
>OGPE01000082.1_pt1 | contig 72065 bp, 50 predicted proteins | sample 1552881 | NCBI WGS metagenome assembly OGPE01 (sample SAMEA2580236, study PRJEB22360) | human gut metagenome | biome: human gut; feature: human-associated habitat; material: faeces | place: Denmark | collected 2008/2010 | reverse complement strand
AAGCGAGTGTATGGGGTATGCGACTCCTTCTTCGGTGAAAGGATAGCTCTTGTCGCTTCATAAACAATTCATTTATACAACAATCAGAATCATAAGAATTATGGAAAAGTACGAAGTAAGAGTAAGGTACGCCTTCGAGGGTACCTACCAGGTCGTGGCAGAAGACCGCGGCGAGGCGAAAAGAATGGTAACGGAAGAGTGCGGTCTGGTATTGGGTGGCAATATCCACACGACCCGCGGAGATGATGAGGTAACAGGCTGGAATTTCGGTTCTCACCCCGACGTGCAGATTCTGTCTGTCAAGGAACAGGGTAGGAGAGGCCGGGCCAGATACACGGTCATGTGTTTCTACGACAGGATTGAAGAACTGCGGAAGGACATAATCGAGGCCATCAGACAACTGCTGTATGCGCACGATATGACGGAAATCACATTCAGAGATAACGATGACGATCCGGTATGGGTCATCTGGTTCGACAAGCATGCTGACCCGTATGAGTGCTGGGTGACGGGTCTTGAAATTACAGACAACGGTCTGATTGTACTGGCAACAATAAAGGACAGCTTGGAGGAGGTAGCCTGTTACAGTCCCTTTGAACTCGGTGCCAGCAACATAGATTGGCTTAATCAGATGTACGAAGCAGTCAGGCTTCAACTCGAAAATACAAATGGAAACTCTTAAAACGAAAGACAATATGGTAACAGAAATAAATAATCAAGTGGTAAATGCAGTGTCCAGCTTCTTCTACTACATGTGGAACGCTTGGAGCGAGGACGAGTGTAAAGTCGTGTACGGGGAGATGTACCGTCACTTCTGGGAAAAATGGAGCCAGATGACGGACAAGGGCATATTCGGGGCCGCTGAACGGTTCTATGCGGAACTGACGGACCATTACCGGGAAAAGCTGGTGGAACGGGCCGTCAGCCTCTATGCCGGCAAGGCCAGACGCAAGCTCCCTGACGATTCGAAAATCTTGGTATGCAGTGAATGCGGTTCTACACAGATTGAGATACAGGCATGGGTAGATGTCAACACGAACGAATATCACAGCGATGTAGACGATGACATCTGGTGCCTGTTATGCAAGGATAACGTGGGGACCTGTACCAAACACGACTACACGGAGATGATGCAGGAGTGGTGGAAATCCAACGATACCGACAAACTCGAATACTTGACCGGACTCAAGGCGTCCGATTTCTCATCGGACAATTCCGGACAGACATTCGCCGAAGCCTCCAATGAATGGTGGAACAGCAAAAGCTATGACGAGAAGCGGAACATATACCAGGCAAACAACCCAAGACAACAGCATGAAACGGAGGATTATTGACCCGAACTGCCATTCATGCAGTTGAGGTAAGAATGAAATGTTTTATCCCATCGCGTGGGAATTTAATATCTATGATTCTGATCTATTTTCAGAACATACATTTACTGGCGGATTTGAAGAAGGAAGACGGCATCCCGCAGGGATGGCACATAAGGCAATGTATCAGGCTCTGGGCAAGGCCCGGTTCGGCTTCATCGAGAGTCGGGGACATATCGGAGAGCTGATACATTGCTTATTGTAGCCATCGTGTCGGGAGAGAGTGGGGTGCTTATTTTTTCAGATGCTTTTTTATAAAGCCGTCTACCTTATCGAGCATCTCCTTGGTCCAGAATTGCCAGCTGCCGTGATCGGCATTGCGCAAGGCATAGAACTCATATTCGCGACCATACTTTTCCATTTCATTGGCCAAGGCATCTGATTGCGAAAAAGGAACGACCCGGTCTTTCGTACCGTGAGCCAGGAAGACAGGAGGCATGTTGGGATTGTCTTTTATATAGTATAGCGGGCTTGCCTCTTTGGCCTTCTCTGGCGCATCCCACATCGCTACCTTTCCGAGCAAGAGACCCTCCGGGCTGTTTGCATCTCCCTTGGAGGCGGCAGTCGGATCTTCGTGCAGGTGAAGTATGTCGGTCGGCGGGAAATAGGCTATCACGCCATTGATTTCGGGCACAGCGGCATTCTCCTTTTTGTCTTTCATTTCGAGACCGGTAAACAGGGCGATATGTGCGCCGGAAGAGCTCCCCCAGACGAATAGGTTATTAGTATCGATCATATATTTGTCGGCATTGTCCCGCATGAAGTTGACTGCGGCAATAGCGTCGTTTCTTTGAGCCGGGAGTGTTGCTATATCAGAAGAGCGGTACTCGACGATTGCAACAACATATCCTCTATGGGCCATGGCAGCCAAAAGGGGGACATCGGTATACAGATTCTGCTTCATCCAGGCCGACCCTCTGATGTACATGATGCAGGGAAACTTTTCTCCATTATATTGGTAGGGCTCGGGAGTTATGATCTGGAGCTTCAGGTCCACACTGTCGGTGTGACCATATACCACATCTTTCAGATACGAGAGTTTGTAGACCTCTTCTTTCTGGTCTATCAACTGTACTTTACTGTTTGTCGGTACAGCTTCAGGAAAATTCGCGTTATTATTTCTTGGCCCATTCTGAGCATCGATGGCCCATGTTGTAACAAGACTCATGAGTAATACGATTGTTTTTATTTTATTCTTCATAATGTATAACAATTGGTTATTGGTTTTGCTTATGTTCATTCGGTATCTTTTTATCCAACTTGTCAAATGCTTTCCATTCATTCACGAGTTCTCTCCAGAACTTCTGGTATGTACATCATTAACAGAGTGATTTCCATTGTTTTGATGATTCTTTGATAGCCATTACAAAGTTAATATTGTACATGGAATAACGGTTCCCGGTTTAGTTTTCCTTAGATTAGATTTGAATCTGTTTTGAAAGGGTAGATATAAATCGTATCGGGTGGGGGAGACAGCGAGTCTGTTATCTGGGAGAACATTTGGCTTTTCGTAGTCTTGTACAATTTCTGAAAGTGGATAGATAGTAATCGGTTGGTTCCTTTATTTGCTCTATAATGGGCTGTTATGTTTGGATTTCAGGGTGATAAGGGATTGGTGAACACCGAATGTAGGGTTGCCGTATCTGCTGGGAATATACATCAAAACCGTGCTTCTTTACATTTTGGATTTATAGAGAATCTTGTTATTTTGCTCGAAAAAAATTTGATATATACCATGAAACGAATCGTAACAATCTCCCTGTTGTGTCTAGCCGTTGTTGTGGCACAGGCACAAATTGCCGATAAAGCTACTTATCTCTCTGATTTTATGAATGAACTCTATAAAAAGTGGCCTAATAACAAGATGCAGAATCTGGTTTTTCATGGCCATAGTGTGCCTACCGGCTATTTCAATGGCGGAACGGTACACCCTTTTGAGTCGTATCCGCATTATGTGTATGCCGGTATCAAGGAGTCGTATCCTTATGCTGTGGTCAACTGCATAAGGTCATCGATAGGAGGTGAGAATGCCAAGCAGGGTGCGGCGCGGTTCGAGACTACGGTCTTGAATTATTTGCCCGATGTATTGTTTATCGATTACTCGTTGAACGATCGGGGTATTTCGCTCGATGAGGCCCGTACGGCCTGGGTATCGATGATTGAGAAAGCTCTGGCACGGGGAGTCAAGGTAATTTTGCTTACACCTACCCCCGATACGACCGAAGATATTACCGACGATGCAGCTCCTCTGGCTGCTCATGCCCGACAGGTGCGCGAGTTGGCCGAGACCTATCATGTGGGGTTGGTCGATTCTTATGCTTTGTTCAAAGAGAAGGCCTTGGCTGGTGAAGATATCAGGAAATATATGAGTCAAAACAATCATCCGAATGCCCAGGGACATCGGATTGTAGCCGATGCCATACTTGAATGGTTTTTTGCCGCAGATCATAATCGAGGAAAATAAAATCTCAATAATGCTATGAAAAAGGTATGTTTATTGATGTCGATGCTGCTGATGATGTTCTCGGCAGTCGTACAGGCGCAGATAGCCGACAAGAAAACTTATTTGGCCGATATGGTGGCTGAGATGTACAAGAAGTGGCCCGACAATCGCACATTGAATATCGTGTTTCACGGTCATAGTGTTCCTACGGGTTATTTTTCCGGGCAGGAGGTGCACACTTTCGAGTCCTATCCTCACTATATGCACTACTCGTTGAAAGAGATGTTTCCCTATGCGGTTATAAATTGCATACGGACCTCGATAGGGGGAGAGACGGCTCGCAAGGGGGCGCAGCGGTTTGCGTCCGATGTTTTGCCTCATAAACCCGATTTGTTGTTTATCGACTATTCGCTGAATGATAGGGCGTTGAGTTTGGAGGAGGCTCGCAGTTATTGGGCTTCGATGATTGAGTCGGCGTTGGAAAATAATATCAAGGTAATCCTTTGTACGCCTACTCCCGATACGACCGAGGATATTACCGACGATGCCGCACCACTGGCTGCTCATGCCGAGCAGGTGCGCGAGCTGGCCGAAACCTACCATGTGGGGTTGGTCGATTCGTATGCGTTGTTCAAAGCGAAAGCATTGGCCGGAGAAGACATTTCCCGATATATGAGTCAGAACAATCACCCCAATGCACAGGGGCATCGGCTGGTTGCTGATGAGATTTTAACCTGGTTTACCTCTCTCTCGGTAGAGACCGAAGGCGATTTTGTCGATTCGGGTATCGATTTTGAGGGGGCTGCTGGAGCCTCGGCTTCTTTCGATTATAACGGAGATGGAGTAAAAGATTTGATTTACAGTGATGGAACATCGTGTCGGGTTTATCAAAACGACGGGAACGGTGGGTTTGAAAAAATAGATCATCGGCTCTTTCCGGCCATAGATGCTTCGACAATCATTTCGGCCGACATCGACAACGACGGGCAAGAAGAGCTCTTGATGAGCGGACTGAACGGAGGGCAGGCTCTCTGTAAAGTTTTCAAGCGCACGTCGGGAACACAATGGACCGAGTTGACAGGGCATAATCTTCCGGCTGTCTATTCGCATTCGAATACCTCGAAACAGATGAGCTCGACCGTGGTCGCTGCCGATTTCAATCGAGACGGCTATATCGATTTCGCCATTAACGGATTGATTGCCGATGGCAGCGCCCTTGCCGGTGTGTATCTGAATAATCGGGATAATACCTTTTCACCGATGTCGACCGACTTGACACCCGGTTGCGGCGGAGGAATTCTTGCTGCCGATTTGGACAATGACGGCTATCAAGATTTGGTTTTGTGGGGATATACCTATACTACGGCAGGTGGCTATCTCGAAGTTTATAAAAACCAGGGCGGAGAGTCGTTTGAAAAGCAAGGCGGTTCGTATGCCGCACAAACCTGGTCGGCGCAAGTCATTGCCGGAGATTTTGATCGGGACGGATATAAGGATTTGGCCCTGCTGTCGTGGACTACCCAAATCTTCCATAATGATGGAGATATGCAGTTTACCTCTGTGGGCAATAAAGATTTGCCCAACTTTACCCGCTGCTATGGAATCGTACATGAGACCGATACTTATCCCGAGTTGATTATAGCCGGGTTGGTGGGCAACTTGTCGGAGACCTCGTTGTATCGCTATAACGAAACTCTCGACCTGTATGAGAAAACCGTCTTGTCGGGCATAGGCGAGTATGGTTCTATTGTTTACGAAGATATGAACGGTGACGGCAAGAGCGATCTGTTTGTGACCGGCAAGAATCGCGAGGCTCAACCCGATGCCGCCTTGTTGCTTGGTGACAAGGGTTCAACGGGAGTAGAGGCTGCGCAACAGAAGGTCTGTTATCAAGTATCTCCCAATCCGGTAGAGGGGAACTTATATATCTATTCACCCGATGACAAAATGGTTACCGCGACTTTGTGGAACCAGGCGGGACGCCTTTGCTTGGAGAGCGAGGTGATGACTAACGGAGGTGCGGTCGATTGCAGCGCCTGCACTCCGGGCACCTATTTGTTGACGGTTGTATGTGGGCAGGAAAGAGAATCGCACAAGGTAATTATCAAGTAGCTTATGAAGAACCATCGATTATTTGTGTGGCCGGTAACTTGCCTGGCTTTTACCGGGTTAGCTTCGGCCGAAGAGAACGACCGGCCCAATATCCTGTGGCTTACATACGAAGATACATCGCCCCAGTTTATAGGCTGTTATGGTAATGAGGGAGCCCATACCCGAGCCATGGATGCTTTGGCTAACGACCCGGGCGGTGTTCGCTTCAACTGGGCATTCTCGAATAGTACGGTTTCATCGCCTTCGCGCAGTTGTTTGATTACAGGGGTCGATGTCAATATATTGGGCACAAACAGCCATAGGTATGAACGACAGATTCCCGATGAGGTAAAGGCCTTCCCGTACTATTTGCGTCAAGCCGGATATTATACGTCGAATAATGTGAAGACCGACTATAACGTGTCGAATCCTTCATTCATCTCCGATGCCTGGAACGAGTCCTCTTCTAAGGCTCATTGGCGAAATCGTTCGCAAAACCAGCCGTTTTTCAGCGTTTTCAATATCATGTATTCTCATCAGAGTTATGTGTCGCGAAACGACTATTCCTCGTATTTGACCGATGTTTATGAGCTGTTGGATGACGATCGGGTAACTTTGCCCGAGTCAGCTGTGGTTCCCGATTTTTACAAGGCGGGCGAGGAGTCGCAATTGCTGATGGCCCGGGTTCAGAATTGTATCAATTATACCGACCAGCTTATCGAGGAGCGACTGAACGAGTTGAAATCTGATGGCTTGGACGATAATACGATTATTTTTGTCTTTGCCGATCACGGCGAGGGTATTCCCCGAGGAAAAACTACCGCGATAGGCATGGGCTATCGGGTTCCGTTTATTGTATGGTTCCCCGAGAAATGGAGGCATTTGAATCCTTTTGGTAGCTCGGTGGTGACCGACCGGCAAATCTGTTTTGAGGACGTGGCACCTACCATTTTGCAGTTGGCCGGTGTCGAGATTCCTGACTATATGCAGGGAAAGCCCATCTTCGATTCATCGATTGACGGGCAGGAGTATATTCATGGTTCGAGAAACAGAATCGACGATTCGCCCGGGATAGACCGTTCGGTTATCAAAGGCAAATATATCTATACAAGGGTATTCTGTCCTTATCTGCCCATGGTGCGGACAACCGGATATGCCTATAATTCGGATATCATGGTGGCCATACGTCGGGAGTTGAACGATGGTGGGCTTACCGAGGCACAAGCTGCTCCTTATCGGCCCTCGCAGTTGGAGTATCTGTATGATATAGAGTCGGACCGATGGGAAATGAACAACCTGGCTGACGACCCGCAATATGCCGATCTGTTGGCAGAACTGCGCGAAGAGATGGTGCGTTATTCCAAGGAAATCAAAGATTTGGGATTTATGCCCGAGTTCGAGATGCAGCGTCGTAGTACAGGCTCTATGGCTGCGGAAGTTCGCGAACAGTACGATGCCGATGCGGTAATCGACGCTGCTATGCTGGTTGGAGAAGAGGGCGTGAAGGAGCAGCAACTCGAATTGCTCGCATCACCCGATCCTCTTGTGCGCTACTGGGCAGCCGTAGGGGTTTATGTGCAGGGCGAAAAGGCTGTTGCCGATAAAGAGAAAATCATAGATCTTTATCAAAGAGAGACCTTCGAAAGCGCCAAGTTGAAGTTGGCCGCATTTCTTTATAAATATTGCGATTATCAAGAGGCCGTAACGATTATCGAGGAGTATAGCCGGGGCGAGGATAATCTGTTGGCCAATGAAGCTGTATTGATGATTCAGGATATGGGTGATAAGATGCCCGATTTTCAGATGCTGATCAATGAAGTGAAGAGTTATTGGCAGACGAATGACAAGAATTATTGCGCTTCACCGGCGGTGAATGTGACGCAACTGTTGATTCGGGATATGTTGCAGAATCCCTTTTCGGCTCCGATTGTCTGTGGGGAGCGACTTCGTCTGAAGAATGGGCTTACGCTGGGATACCTTGGAGCAAACGACGACGGGTCTACAAGCCAGACTTATGCCACAGATGGGTCGGAAGAGTGGCTGTTGACCGATCAGGGGCAGGGCTATTTTGCCATTCGTCATGCCCGGTCGGGATCCGTGCTGACGATAGACGGGGGAGCGAGTAACGGGGTACGTCCCGTTTTGAGCGGATTCGACGGCTGGGATTCCCAATTATGGAGTTTGCGTCAGTATCGTACAGGATTTTTTCTTGAAAATAAATCGACCGGACAGCCGTTACAAGTAAATTCGCAGTCTAAAAACGAAGGTGCCGTTATCTCGCAGTGGCAGTGGAACGGAAAGCAACATTTCGTTTGGCAATTGGTCCCGGTAGAAAGTTCGGCTGTAAATAGGCTCGAGCAGGATTCCGGGTTTGAACTGTTACAGGCGGCGTTTGAAACAGGTCAACTCTCTTTGGTGTGGAAGACTTCGTCGTCTTCTCCCGTGTATGTCGATGTCTATGATATGACCGGGCGTTGCCTTTATCGGGGAACTCTGGATTGTGCGGACAAAGGTATAAATCATGGTTTGTTGCCTTGCAATATTTCCAATGAGAAAGAGATTCTTCTGTTGAGTGTTAAACAACAGCAAGGAGAGAATGTGTATAAATCGGTTATGAAGTTAATACTGTAACAATATGAAAAGATTGTCTTGTATAAGTTGCATATCGGCCTTGCTGACCGGTACGGCAGTTGCTTCGGCTGCCCAGCAGAGGGGAGAAGAGCCTCGTCCCAATATCTTGTGGCTCACATACGAAGATACATCGCCCCAGTTTATAGGCTGTTATGGCGACTCGTTAGCCAAGACTCCGACCATGGATCGTTTGGCTGCCGACGGAGTGCGTTTTACGTCGGCTTTTTCGACGGGAACCGTATCGTCGCCGAGCCGATTTTGCCTGATTACGGGAATGACTCCTGCTACCATGGGTACAGGCAACCATCGCAGCCAGTATCCGATACCCGATTTCGTACACGGATTTCCCAAGTATTTGCGTGATGCAGGCTATTATACCAGTAACAATTATAAGACCGATTATAATAATGCTCGGGAGAAAGAGATGATAGCCGAGTCGTGGGACGAGAGTTCGGGTAAAGCCGGCTGGTGGAAACGCAAGCCGGGCCAGCCCTTCTTTGCCGTCTTCAACAGCCCGCACAGCCATCAGTCCCGCACCATGACAAATCCCTGGAATTATTATGAAAAGCAAGTGCTTCAGCATTTGGATTCCGACTGGGTAACGGCAACCGATGCTCCCTTTGATATGCCCGACTTTTATCGGGATACTCCCGAGATGCGCCGGCAGATGTCGCGCGTCTATAATTCCATCTCGTTGACCGACCAGCAGTTTGAACGGATTTTGGCTCGGTTGGAGCGAGAGGGGTTGAAAGACAGTACAATTGTCTTCTGTTTTTCGGATCATGGCGAGGGTATCCCCCGGGGCAAAGGCAGTTCGCTGGGGTTGGGCTATCGGGTACCGTTCATTGTGTGGGTGCCCGAGATGTACAAACATCTGTCGCCTTGGGGCAGCGGAGTCGTGACCGACCGGTTGGTCAGCTTCGAGGATTTCGGGGCTACCGTTCTGGCCTTGGCCGGTGTAGAAATACCCGAGTATATCGAGGGAACCCCGTTCATGGGAGAGCATCCGGCCCAAGAGAAGGAATATGTCTATGGCGCTTGCGATGGTCTCGACTCGAACAACGAACTTTCTCGCTCGGTGACCGATGGCCGCTACATGTATACCCGGGTTTTTACTTGTCATCAGCCTTGGATTCGCTGGATGAGCTATTACGACCATAGCGATATACAGAAAATCATGCGGAAAGACTATGCTTCGGGAGTGATGAACGAGGGGCAGGCTGCCATAATGAAACCTCGTGAGGCCGAGTATCTGTATGATTTGCAGCAAGACAAGTGGGAAATGGTCAATCTGGCCCATCGCCCCGAATATAAAGAGATATTGCTGCGGCTCAGAAAGAAAATGGAAGAGCATATCATCGCTACGCGCGATGCCCATTTTATACCAGAATATGGATACGCGCAGTATTCCGATCGCTATATACCTTATGAATTACGTCAGAACGACTCGATATACCCCGTAGAGCAAGTATTGCACACCGCGTTGTTGTGTGGAATGGGGCAGGAGGCGATAGCCGAACAGGTGTCGTTGCTCGATGCCGGTAATGACATTGTCGGTTATTGGGCCGCTTTGGGGCTTTTTGTTTCGCGCGAATCGTTGCAGCCTTACGAACAAGAGCTGACCCGCCGATTATCTGCACAGACTTATGAGCCCGCTCGTTTGTATCTGGCCGGAGCCCTTTACGACGCATTTGGCAATGAGGCTGCCCGCCAAATACTGGCAGAGGGTATGCTTTCGCCCGACGTGAATGTCAACAAGGAGACCATGCAGATTTTACTGAATATCAATCTGGACAAGGCGCAAGCACTGCTCCCGGCCGTACACAAGCATATCGAACTGTACGGCAAAGCCAAGACACACGGCGAGGTCGAGTATTTCATGAATGTGGTCTTGATGCGATTGGAAGGCAAGAATTTTACATTCAGTTCATTCTGGTAAGACAAGTATCCCGAAGAAGAATACGAGTGTGTATATAGGTAAGTGATTTGTTATTAGATTCTTATTGGTTTATTCCGCCTCTTTCAAGAGAGGCGGAATTTTGCTTGTAGAGATGTAGATTGAAAAGATAATCCTATTTTTGTACATCAAAAAACATATTTCTTACATTTCCTATCGATATAGGATATTGTATTTTTGTCACAGAAAGATAAATAAAATGTTAATCTAAATTTTATATCATGAATAAGCATCTTATCAGTGCAGTTGCACTATTGTCTGCGTGCGCAATAAATGCTGCAGATGTGGTATTGCCGGAGGGCATGATCGCTTTGACTCCCGATGGAGTAGAGCTGACCTCGGAAAATGCCGACAATAAAACACAAAACAAGAAACCTATTGTAAAGACCGACAACAATTTGCTGTTTTTTACGGCAAAGACGGCAGAGCATGGCGACGAGCTTTGGGTGTCGGGCTTGACTCCCGAAACTACCCGTATGGTAAAAGATATCAATGCCGGGTCGGAAGGGAGTAATCCCTCTTATCTGACCGCCGTAGGCAATCGTGTTTTCTTTGTGGCCGAGACTCCCGAGAGTGGTACCGAGGTGTGGGTATCGGACGGTACCGAGGCCGGTACTTATATGGTGAAAGAGATTTATCCGGGTGCTGGAGGTTGCGGAGCTTTTGGCTTGTCGAAGTTTCAAGACAAGGTGATGTTCTTTGCTATGGACGAGGAGAGCGAATTTGTGCCTACTGTTGGAATCGAGCCTGAGAAGTGGCTGTGGATTACCGACGGTACCGAGGAGGGAACCGTAAGGTTGGGCAATACGCCTACCCGTCAGGACAATTACGATGGCGATGCCGGTGTTATTGTCGAGGCCAACGGGCTGGCTTTCTTCGTAAGCTACAACTTGGAGATGAACGAAACACTCTATGTTTCGGACGGTACTCCCGGGGGGACGAAACCGGTAAAGAATATCAATCCGAAGGCTCAGACCGGTAATTATAAAACGGCATCGGCAGCCATCGACTGGCTGACTCCGGTCAATGACAAGTGGGTGGTATTCCGGGCCGAGACTGTTTCGGAAGTAACCGGTACGACCGATATGGGTAGTGAGATATGGGTATCGGACGGAACCGAGGCCGGGACGAAATGGATTGGATTTGATTTTGCTACGGGTGAAACCGATGGACTTCCCACCGGTACACAGTTTGCCATGGGCGAAACGTATGGCGATATTCTCTATTTCCGAGCCGATGATGGTGTACATGGAGTAGAGCCCTGTATCTTTGACCTGTCGCAGCCCATCGAGGAGGGCGTGAATCCCCGTATGCTGGTCGACATCAATCATTGGGGCGGCTCAGCCAACCTGCCTTCCTGGCCCAGCGGATTTCATATTTATGACGGCAAGTTGTTCATGCAGGCCAACGGCGGTTATTTCCTCGATGGCGATGAGACCGAATATGGTTCAGGTTACAGTTTGTGGAGAGTCGATACCGAGACTTATACCAATTTGGAATATTCGAAACAGTGGTGCGGTTTTGAAATCTATAAAGGCAATCAACGCGATAACAGCTGCTGGTTTGAGAACGTAGGGTCGAAGATGTTTTTCGTAGCTCAGGATCAGGATAGCAATATGGAACTTTGGTGTATGGATAATGCCGATGCCCAACCCGAAAAAATCGTGGATTTACCTGAGAACGGCGACCTGCACTCGTTGATGAATATCGGCGAAAATCTCTATTTTGCCTCGATGGGCACGAAAGCTCTGTACCGTTATATGGTAGAGGGTAGTGATCCCGGAAGTGTAGAGGGTGTGAATGTAACCGACGTGAAAGTCTATCCTACCGTATCGGATGCTGTAATCAATATTGAATCGGAACATGCCGTAACGAGTGTGGTTCTCTATGATATGCAGGGTGCACAGGTGATGAAGGCCGGAGAGATGAATCAAATTTCAGTAGCCGAGTATCAACCGGGACTTTATGTATTGGTCGTTACTTTGGACAATGGCGAAACCGTGAGCAAAAAAATTATAGTTGAATAACTCAATCTCAATGAAATGCCCGTAGTTTGTCCCGAACAGGGATTGGTGCGGGCATTTATTATATCCCAATCGAAATATGATACGAATAAAATTATTGTTAATCGGTCTCTTTTCGATGGTGTCGATAACTCTGTCGGCCTATACGATAAAGGGTACTGTGATAGATGGCGATACACAAGAGCCGTTGATAGGTGCCGCTATTCTGGTTGATGATGGAAAACATTCGGTTATTACTGATATAGATGGAAAGTTTTCGATTACGACCGATTTGGAAAATGCCAAAGTGGTAGTGAGTTATATTGGCTACAATGCCAAAACATTATTGTGGAATAAAAATACCGATAACCTCAGAGTCGAAATGGGGAGTTCGGTCCAGGATTTGGACGAGGTAGTCGTAATCGGTTACGGTGTACAGAAGAAGAGCGATTTGACCGGTTCGGTTTCTTCGATCAATGCCGAAGATGTGGCATCGATGCCGGTAACCAATGTGGTTCAGGCGCTGCAAGGTAGGGCTCCCGGTGTGGAAATCGTGCAAAATTCGGGTGCTCCGGGTTCTACGACCTCGATTCGTATTCGGGGTATGGGTACCATCAACAACTCCGACCCGTTGTATGTAGTCGATGGTATGCCCATGGATAATATCGACTTTATCTCGGCCGACGATATTGAGTCGATCGAGGTTTTGAAAGATGCGGCATCGGCAGCTATTTATGGTTCGCGTGCCGCCAACGGTGTGGTATTGGTGACTACCAAGGACGGTAGCAACAGCAAGAAACGATTCAATATCAATTTCAGTTCCTACGTAGGCTTTCAGGAGGCCGCCAAGACTCCCAGTATTTTGTCAAAGGAAGATTTTGTCTATTTCGACGATTATGTGAATAATCAATATTCCAAAACGATGAAAGATGCAGCGGGTGCTCTGGTATTGAATCCCGATTATGCAGCACTGGTCGATGATGGTGTAAACTGGTGGGACGAAATCTACAATCCGGCAGCCCCCATGTTCAAGACCAGTCTGTCGGTTTATGGAGGCAACGACAAGTTGAATTACTATTTGAGTGGCAACTGGACCAATACCGACGGTATTGTAAAAGAGTCGGGGTATGACCGTAAGTCGTTCAGTGCCAAAATGAATGTCAAGTTACTCGACAATCTGTCGTTAGGGGCAAATCTGTCGTACACTCATGTCGATACCGAGGTCGTTCCGGAAGGTAGTTGGAGTACGATTAAGTCTGCTATTAACTTCAATCCGTTGACTCCTATTTATAACACCTCGGGCGGATACACCTGGGGAACTCCCGTAGAGCAGTTGCGTCGGGCTTCCTATGATAAGTATAACGATAACATGATAGGACAGTTGAACCTCAACTGGCAGATCATAAAGGGATTGACTTTTACTTCTCGGGCCTCGTATGCCTATTATTCGACCGATATAAATAAATTTAATCGTTATAATGCCAATCCCGAAGCTGTAGGAACCGTAAAATACGACGTGTCGCGTAACCCGGTGACTACAAAAAGTTTTAGCTGGGACAATGTATTGACCTATATGAAGAGTTTCGGCAATCATAACTTGAATATCATGGTGGGCCAGACGATGGAGACGCAATCGTATGAAAACAACCTGGTATCGGGAACTGGATATGGCGGTTACGACGAGTGGTTCGACGCCATCAATTTTGCTAATTTCAACAAAACGAGTTCGGGATATTCGACGGGTTGGACAGCTCTGGGCCTTCTCGGCCGTTTGAGTTACGACTATGCCGGACGGTATCTGTTCCAAGCCAATTTCCGGGCCGATGCTTCATCGCGTTTCGCTCAGCAGAATAGGTGGGGTGTATTCCCGAGTGCTTCGATTGGTTGGAAAATCAATGAGGAGTCGTTTTTGAAAGGTGTCGATTGGATAAGCCTGTTGAAACTGCGGGCCGGCTGGGGTCAGTTGGGTAACAACCGCATCAGCAACTACGAGTATATGAATCTGGTAGGATTGACAGGGAATTATAACTATATCTATGGCGTAGGAGCCCCGTCGATAACTCCGGGTATGTCGATTATCCAATATGGGAATCCCGATATTCTGTGGGAGCGTACCGAATCGTGGAGTGCCGGTATTGACTTCAACGTATGGAAAAACAAGATTACGTCATCTATCGAATATTTTGTGAAAGATACACGCGACATGCTTATCGAAGTACCCATCGTGTATAGTGCAGGTTATCCCAATACGCCCATGCAGAATGCCGGTAGTGTGAGAAACCAGGGTTTTGAATTGCAACTCTCTTATCGAGACAATTATGGCGATTTTCGCTACGAGATAGGGGGCAATATCTCTCATGTAAAGAACCAGGTAACCTCTTTGGGAGCCTATGGTGAACCTATTTTGGGAGGTGAGTTGACCAATCCCAATCCGTTGGGCTATGTAAACCGCACGGTACTGAATGCACCGATTGCCTGCTTCTACGGCTGGAAAACCGACGGTGTGCTGCAACCTTCCGACTTTGACGAAGAGGGTAATGTACTGGTGCCTGTTTTTGCTTCGACCCGCAAATACAATCCGGGTGATATGAAGTTTGTCGACATTAATGGCGACAACGTAATCGACGATAACGACCGCACCTTCATCGGTTCGCCTCACCCCGATTTCTATTATGGATTGAATATTTCACTAGGCTATAAAGGTTTCGACCTCTCCATGCTCTTCCAGGGAGTGGCTGGTAATGACCTGTACAATGTGATGAAGTTTTTCCAATACTCGTCGGTCGATAACAACGGGCAATTTACCGGAGCAAACATCACCAACGTGGCCGCCGATTATTTCGACAAGGTGTATCGGCCCGTGGGCGATCCGGCCAATCCGACCTATCGTGATAACTGGGGGCCGAATCTTACAGGGACCGTACCTGCACCGAGTTCCGATCAGGCTCGCAACGAGATAAACTTCCGCAACTCCGATTTCTATATCGAGGACGGTTCTTACTTCCGCTTGAAGAATATACAGTTGAGCTATACTTTCTCGAAGGATTTCTGTAAACGGGCATCTATTCAGGGACTGAAACTTTACGTATCCTCGACCAATTTGTTTACTTGGACAAAGTATACCGGGTTGGACCCCGAGGTGGGCAAACGGGTAGGAACCGAGTCGAACAACCTGTTTATCGGAATCGACGAAGGTAATTATCCGCAATCACGCTCGTATATGTTTGGTGTAGTGTTTGACTTTTAAAAGCTTGAAAAAATGAAACTGAAAATAATATTGTTGAGTTTGTGCGGTGCGTTATCAGTGGGCTCGTGTAGCGATTATTTCGAACCCAATCTGAAAGGGAATGTACCCGAAGATCTGTTTTATGAGAATCTGAATAATCTGCGCTATGCGCTGAACACGGCATACAGCTTGATGGAGACCGAGAAGTACCAGCGCAGTGAACTGCTGTTCGGCGAAGCCATCAGTGACAACTGTTGGAATGTACAGGATGTGACCTCGGGTGAGATTTACGATATTCTCAATTTTCAATTCAATACTGAGAACAGTTACATCTTGGAACGCTATCAGGTGAACTACGAGGGAATCAACAAGGTAAACCAGATAATCCGCTCGATTCCACATGTGAAATACCGCACCGACGGTACCAGCCCCAAGGAGATACGTGAGGTTTATGGCCAGGCAAAGGTGTTGAGAGCTTTGTTCTACTTCAATCTGGTAAAGACCTTTGGCGGCGTGTCGATACAGCCCGAGATTCCCGAACTTAGTGGATTGGTCGTACCTCGTTCTACGTTGGAAGAGACCTATGCCTATATTGAGAAGGATCTGCGCGAGTCTATCCTGTTGCTTCGCAAACAGCGTTATCAACTCTCCGAGGCTGGGCAAATAAGTGCCGGCGGTGCATTAGGCCTGCTGATGAAAGTGCTCTTGTACGAGGCTTCGCCGGGTGTTGACCTTCCAAATGTAGATAAGACCGCTAAATGGAACGAAGTGGTTGAGATCGGCAAGTATTTTATCGAGGGACAGAATATCTCGGTCAACGATTTGCTCAAGTTCGATAGCCGCTATACTGAGTCGTGGGACGATGCGTCGGAACGTCTTTTCCTGGAAGAGGGTACAACTCTTGAGACGATGATGAATGCGCAAGACGTAGTCAGTTCACACTCGCTTTCTAAGTTTGACGAGATATTTCGCATCAGTGGTGAGTTTTCGCCCGAGTCATTGATTGAAATCAATCAATACGACTATTCGGGAGTAGGTATTAACGAAGAGCACGGTTGGTTGCTGAATGGTTATATTACATACGACCCTGAAAGTTCAATTCTGAATGTAAGCCCTACAAGCGAGTTGCAATCGCAGTTTGAGAATGACCCTCGCGAATTGTTTACTATCTCGGACCGTTCGATCAACGACTACTACAAGCAAGATACCTCTAATCCTGAGATTGGCTGGTTTAATTCTGGCAACTCGTTGAAATTCTGTAAGTTCTATGTATTCCCCTCCGAGGGAAGTGCCAAGATGCGCAACTATGTGGTGATGCGCTATGCCGAGGTGCTCTTGATTTATGCCGAGGCTTTGAACGAGGTAGGATTGTCTCGTGAGGCTGTCGATATGGCCAACCGGGTGCGCAACCGGGCTGCCGAGCTTTTGGACGATGACAATCCCAACAAGCAGTATCAAACGATTTCGGCCGCCAACTTCAAACCGTTGAGCTATGCGCCGTATAATATTACCCGAGATGCCATTTTGAAAGAAAAACGCATTGAGATGGCTGGCGAAGGCGACCGTTGGTTCGAGATATGCCGCTTGGGAATTGTGTCCGAGCGCATGAAATACCTGGCCGACAACCCCGCCGTGGAGCCTACCGGACAAACCCGTGTACGTGGACTCCATTTCAAGAAAGGGGTGAACGAGATATTCCCCATTCCACAAGAAGAGGTATTTATTTCGAATGGTGTGATAGAACAGAATTTTGGATATTAAAAGCGAAGAAAAATGAAACTAAGGCATATATTATTAGGAGTAACGGCAACTCTACTGCTCTTTTCGTGTCAGGAGAATGCCTATTTGGGCGATGTGTATGTGAAACCCGAGGCCAGGTTTACGACCGAGAAGAGCACATACGAGGTCTTTGAATCGGTCGTATTTACCAATGCCGGTTCAGGGCAGAACTATGTGGTCTATACCGGCGATCCCGGTCATGTATATGGAGAACCGGGCGATACCGGTTTTGCTACGGCGTCAAACGGAACTTTCTCATACTCGTATGGCGAGCCGGGTGAATATACGGTAGCCTGGGTGGCTTCGGCCATCAATCAGGACGGCGATGTGGAAACGAGTGTGGTCACCTCGACCATCACCGTGGTATCGACCGATGGAGGATTGGATTGGCTGACCATCTCGAATCTCTATAAAATGACTGAGTACGGGGCTAATGTCTATTACGAATCGGATGCCCGGTTTGTGTCGCCCACCTCGATGGTGTGTCCCATACTGTTCGATGCCTGGCGCGATGCTACGTTCAACTCAATCAAAGGCAAACAGTATTTGTCGTTTGAACTCTCTTCGACGTTGGCCTCGTTCTATTGGCTCAATCCGTCGACAAGCGAATACGTCGAAATTTACTCCAATTATGTAGGCTCCCGTATCATCGAATTTGTACAGGACGGGAAACTGGCGGTACAGAAATTCAAGGTGGTTACCGCTTCGGGCTATGAGACCGAGTATGAGGTGGCTCCGGTGATGATACCCACTTTTACGAAGTTTGCCATCGATGGGGTAGAAGCTACGATTACTCGCGATATAGCCTATTATGATCGCTATAACGTGGAAATCACATTGCCCGAAGGTACTGATTTGACCCATGTAATACCTACGTTTGAAGTGATGAATAACGATCCTAATCTGGTCGATGGAACCAATGTGACGGTGACCGTGGGCGACCAGGTGCAACAGAGTGGCGTGACGGCTGTCGACTTGTCGGCCGGTGAGGTGGTCTATACGATCAAATCGCGTTTGATAGGCTCGACCAACGACGATTATAGCGAGACGTCTGAGATGATTGTCAAAGTTCAAAAACAATAAATCGGTAAATTATGAAGCAATTTATTTATACATGCGCCTTGATGCTCGCTCTCTTGTTTGGAGGAACGACGCTCTTGGCGGCAAACTATGGGGAGTACAATCTGTTTGCCCATTTCGATTTTGAGAATGGCGCAACCGATGCGATGGGAAATGTAGAGGCTACTGCCTCGAATCTGACGTATGAATATGATTCGGAGTTGGGCATGAACGTGATGAAATTCAATGCCTCCAACAAAGGAAACTTGAAACTGGATACCTATCCGTTGGCTCCGCAGACGACTGTTTCGTTGTGGTTCAATCGTCAAGATATGGATCCGTCTACTTGTTGGCGTATGATTTTTGCCTGGTATGCCAACGATGCCTCCTGTATCTATCTGACTCCGCGAACCACGTGGGGAGAAGAGGCGTTTCTGGTAGCCGACAACAAATCCTACTCCGATTACAAGTCGTTGCGAATGTCTCCGGTGCAGATAAATGAGTGGGTACATTTGGCTTTGGTTTTCGATGGTACAACCATATACGGTTATCAAGATGGTCAGTTAATGGGTACAGCCAAAATCATTGGCGACGTAACCACATTCGGTACCACCAAGCACTACTTTGGTAATTTCCCCGAAAACAATTATACGATGTCGGGCAAGGTAGGTGATATTCGCATCTATCACAGTGCGTTGGCCGAGAACCAGATTGTGGCCCTGGCCAACAAGCAGGAGGTGCCCGAACCGGGCGATAATGAAGATGCCGATGCCCCGTATGCTCAGTTTTTGTTCGATGGGCAGGTAGAGGAGGTTCAAGGCAATCTCGATATTGAGTCCAATGTAACCTGTGGCAAGTCGGTAGATATGCGCAATGTGGGACATTTCGCTTCGGATAGCTATATTTCGACTGGCGACAATCCGCTGGGCGATGACAAATACTCTGTGGCCATGCTCTTTCGAGTAGAGCAGATTGACGAGAGTATGGGCGACAAAACCCTGATGTCGTTCACGGCCGGGAATGGCGATTATGTAAAGCTGTTGACTCGCTACGTCGATGGAAAACTATGCTTGGAGGCCGAGCGTTCCGAAGGCGGAACGGTGAAAACGTCGGGTGTGACTCCTCATGCTTTGGAGCCGGCAACCTGGAACAGTATTGTATTCTGTCAAACTTATAATGCAGCCGGTACGGGAGCTTGCCGTATCTATGTAAACGGCGTTTTGTCGAAGACCGGCTTGTCGTTCAAGACTAATAACCTGGCCATAGACCGGTGGACCATAGGCGACCGTGAAGGCAATGCCTTGGCGGGTGATTGTGCCGATGTGTGTTTCTATCATAGAGAGCTGGAGCCCGAAGAGGTGGCTACCTATCATAGCGGCAACACAAGTGCTATCGAATTGACGGTTTACCCCGACGAGGAGCATCAGACGATTCGTAATTTCGGCGGGTCCGATGCCTGGACCGGCCAGTTTGTTGGCCTGTATCTCTCGGAACAGCAACGCGAAGAGATTGCCGAATTGCTGTTCAGTAAAGAGTATGACGAGGCTGGTAACCCGAAGGGGATAGGCTTGTCGGGGTGGCGCTTCAACATCGGTGCCGGTACCAGCGAACAGGGTGAGTCAAGCCGTATTACAGACGAGACGCGTCGCTCCGAGTGCTTCCTGAATGACGATATGACTACTTACGACTGGTCCAAGCAGGCCGGGCAACAAGCCTTGCTCGAACTGGCCGTCAAGAAATACGAGGTGCCCGATATTATCGGGTGGCAGAATAGTCCTCCCGTCATGTTTACCAAGCGAGGATTGGGATTCCGTGAATACGGAGACCCCAAAGAGACGATTCTTGCAACTGAACATTATGCCGATTTCGGTAATTTCCTGGCCGATGTCGTCGAGCACTTTGAGCAAGAGGGGATTCATTTCAGTTATATCTCGCCGGTGAATGAGCCTCAATTCGATTGGACTTGCGATGCAACTACTCGTGAAGCCAAGCAAGAGGGCTCTCCTTGGTCCAACCAGGAGATTCACGATGTGGTGACGGCTATCAACGATGCTTTTGTAGCCCGCGATCTCGATACGAAACTTTTTATTACCGAGTCGGGTAATATCAGTTACCACTTGAGTAATTCGAGCGGTTTTGCGACCAAGCAAATCGATACATTCTGGGGCGATGGAGCCTTGACGGTAACCGACCTGCCTGCTGTGTCGAATATCGTTTCGTCTCACAGCTACTGGACCGATGGCAGTGCTGCGGCTATTGTCGACAACCGAGTTGCATTGAGAGAGCAGTTGGATGCCAAAAATCGGAATCTTGAATATTGGCAGACCGAATACAGCCTCCTGGGAACCGGCTACCAGTTTGGTCACCCGAGCGGGCAGCTTTCCCCCATAGCTTGTGCTGTTTCTCTGGCCCGTATTATCCATACCGACCTGGCCATTGCCGATGCGACGGGTTGGCAATGGTGGACAACCTTTGAGATGGAACGGAATTTGAGTACGGAGGATCGATTCTGCTTGATTCGTGTCGCCTTGAATGCCGATAAGAGCAGCGGGGTGTACAGTACAACCAAATTGATGTATGGCCTGGGTAACTTCTCGTTCTTTATTCGTCCGGGCATGAAGCGCATCGAGTTGGACCGGAGCGATGCCATGAGCGACTATGATGCCGTGACCAACCAGATGTTCTCGGCTTATAAAGATGAGGCTACCGGTCGTATTGTCATTGTCGGTATCAATGCTTCCTCCTCTGATTGCGGCATCAATCTGCCCGATATTCCTGCCGGTGAAGGCTTGTCGGTGAGAACATATGTGCCCTATGTCACTTCGGGTAAGGAGGGTGACGATATGAAGCGTTACGATGAGGTGTATGCAGGGCAGCACTATATTATGCCGGGCTATTCGATTATCACTTTTGTGGGTGAACCCGAAGAAGAGTCGGGGCTGGAGAACATCTCTACACAAGAGCAGGTGCTGGTCTATCCTACACCGGCTACCGATCGGGTGAGAGTGAAGTCGCCTTCTCTTATCGAAAGATACTCGATGTTCGACTTGTCGGGGCGTATGGTTCAAATGGGTGATGTAAATAATCACGAATTTGATGTACAGGTTTCTCATCTCCCGAAAGGAGTTTATCTGATGCGTTTGGATAGCCGGTCGGGGTGCGTGGTAAAACGAGTTATAGTTGGTAAATAAAAGGATTTTTAGATAAAGTTCTTATACATCATTTTGCAAATATCATACATTTCCCAGTAAAGGATTATGTGTGATATTTGCAAAGTAAGAAATAATATTGATGTATAAAACATAACGTTATTATTCATAATGGAACCAATCACAGAATATTTGATCAAGAGCACCGTCGATACCTCGGAGGTAAGAGCCTGGGAAGAGGTGGTGATGTTGCCTACTTATGAAGCGGGTAAGGAAGAGAAGAACCCGATTTTCCTCGAAAAACGAGTTTATCAGGGCAGTTCGGGTGTCGTATATCCCTATCCGGTAATCGAAAAAATTAGTGACGAGAAGAGAGATAAACCCTATCGGGCTTTCTTTTTGGAGAATGAATTTATCAAAGTGATGATTCTTCCCGAACTGGGAGGCCGTATACAGATGGCTTATGATAAAGTGAAGAAGCGTCACTTCGTATATTATAATCAGGTAGTGAAGCCGGCTTTGGTTGGGCTGGTGGGACCTTGGATTTCAGGCGGTATCGAGTTTAACTGGCCGCAGCACCACCGTCCGACTACATTTATGCCTACCGATTGCTACATCGAAGAGTTTGAAGATGGCAGCAAGACCATCTGGTGCAGCGAGGTGGAGCGTATGTTCCGCACGAAAGGTATGGCAGGCTTCACTCTCTATCCCGGGAAAGCCTATATCGAGATTAAGGCGAAAGTATACAACCGCACGCCGTTCCCGCAAACCTTCTTGTGGTGGGCCAATCCGGCTGTGGTGGTGAACGATTCGTATTTTTCGGTTTTCCCGCCCGATGTCAATGCCGTATTCGACCATGGCAAGCGGGCCGTGTCGAGTTTCCCCATAGCTACGGGCGAGTACTATAAGGTCGACTATTCGGCCGGAGTCGATATTTCGCGCTATAAGAATATCCCTGTGCCTACCTCCTACATGGCTATCAACTCGAAGTATGATTTTGTAGGTGGTTATGAAGATGGGTGTGAAGCCGGTTTGCTTCATGTGGCCGATCATCACATCAATGCCGGGAAGAAACAGTGGACCTGGGGGTGTGGCGATTTCGGCAAGGCCTGGGATCGCAACTTGACCGATGAGGACGGACCCTATATCGAGTTGATGACCGGCATGTACTGCGACAATCAGCCCGATTTCACCTGGCTGCAACCGTATGAAGAGAAGAGTTGGGTACAATATTTCATGCCTTACCAGAAAGTAGGTATGGTCAAGAATGCCACTCGCGATGTATTGATTAACGTGGAATCGGCCGGTGAAGGGAAAGTGAAGGTGGTGGTCTATACCACGGCCTGTCACAATCGGATACGGGTTATGTTGTATGACGATAAAAAGATATATCTCGATACCGAGACTGCTATCTCGCCGGCCGAGTCGTTTGAAACGATTGTCGATTGTGAAAATCCCATCGACGAAAAACTCTGCCTGTGTGTTTATGACGAGAAGGATCGCGAGATGGTACGCTTCCAGCCCGAGAAGCCCGAAATTCGACCGATTCCCGAGCCGGCCAAGGCGGCCAAAGACCCCAAGGAGATTGCCAGTGTCGAGCAACTGTTCCTGACGGGTCATCACATCGAGCAATATCGTCATGCCACTTATTCGCCGCTCGACTACTATATGGAAGCTCTCGACCGCGAACCGGGCGATATCCGTTGCAACAACGCCGTGGGTCTGCTGCTTATGCGCCGCGGGCAGTTTGCTCAAGCTCAACCCTATTTCGAGCGGGCCATCAAAACACAAACCGAGCGGAATCCCAATCCCTACGATGGCGAGCCCTATTTCAACCTCGGGTGGTGTAAGCAGATGCAAGGCGATTACGACGGGGCGTACGATGCTTTCTTCAAATCGACCTGGAATGCGGCTTGGCAAGACCCCGGTTATTTTGCCTTGGCTCAAATCGACGTGCGTCGTGGCCGTTGGGACCGGGCGTTGGAGTTTGTCGACCGTTCGCTCATTCGCAACTGGCACAACCATAAGGCCCGTCAACTCAAAGCGACCATCTTGCGTATGACCGGACACATCGACCAGGCTTTGCGTCTGATTGACGACTCGCTCGAAATCGACAAGTTCAACATGGGGTGTCGCTTTGAAAAGGTATTGGCTCTCGAAGCCCAAGGCCTTGATGAGGAGGCTGCAAACGTGAAATCGCAGTTGAAAGAACTCATGCGAGGAGCGGTGAACAGTTATCTCGAGTTTGCCCTCGACTATGCAAATGCAGGCTTGTACGAACTGGCCGAGCGCTTTATGCTGATGTTGTTTGAAGATGGCGAGGTAAGCTATCCGATGGCTACTTATGCGTTGGGCTATTTTGCCTCGAAAAGAGGCGATGCCGAGGCCGCACTTGCCTATTACCGGCAGGCTGCCGAGAAGTGTCCCGATTGCTGTTTCCCCAACAAAATCGAAGAGGTGCTTATTTTGCAAGATGCTATGCGAGTTAATCCGGCCGATTCGAAAGCTCCCTATTATTTGGGTAATTTCTGGTATGGCGCCCGTCAGTATAAAGAGGCGGTGGCTTGTTGGGAAACCTCGGTTGCTATCGATGATCGTTTCCCCACGGCTTGGCGTAATCTGGCTCTGGCCTATTACAACAAGCACAACGACAAGCAAAAGGCACTGGAAGCGATGGAACGGGCTTTTGCTCTCGACGAGACCGACTCGCGTATCTTGATGGAGCTGGACCAGTTGTATAAGAAATTGCGCTACTCGCATGCCGATCGTTTGGCGTTCCTGGAAAAATATGCTCCTCTGGTAGAGCAACGCGACGACTTGTGCATTGAGCGTATTACATTGCTCAATCAAGTGGGTCGCTATGCCGAGGCCAAAGCGTTGATTGCCTCTCGCAAATTCCACCCGTGGGAAGGTGGTGAAGGAAAGGTCACCAGTCAATTCTTGATTTGCCGTGTAGAACTGGCCAAGATTGCAATTAAGGAAGGTCGTTATCAAGAGGCTGTCGATTTATTGCTCGAGACCGTTCATTATCCCGAGAATCTGGGTGAAGGCAAGTTGGCTATGGCCGAGGAAAACGATATTCACTACTTCCTGGGTTGTGCCTACGAAGGCTTGGGCGACCGGGAAAAAGCGACGGAATATTTCCGAAAGGCCACAGTGGGTTCATCGGAGCCGGCTATCGCATTCTTCTACAACGACCAGCAGCCCGACAAGATTTTCTATCAGGGCTTGGCCTGGCGCAAACTGGGCGATGAAAAGAAAGCTCGCAGTCGTTTCAACAAGCTGATCAAGCACGGAGAAGCCCATCTGTTCGACCATGTGAAAATCGACTATTTTGCCGTTTCGCTGCCCGACCTCTTGATTTGGGACGACGATTTGGATACCCGCAACAAGATACATTGCAACCTGGTTATGGGCTTGGGCAATTTGGGCCTGGGCGATAAGGCGAAAGCCCGGCAATTCCTGGGCGAGGCCGTGAAACTCGACATCAATCACCAGAGTGCAGCCGCTCATTTGGCCATGTGTGACGAGTAGAGATGTGGAATATAAGTAAGTGAAATAATCGGAATTTTATAAATTTGTGATTATTCTTGCATCGAAAGATGGTAGAGCGTTTTACAAACGCCTCTACTATCTTTTTGAATACAGGATAAAAGAAGAAATGCCATGAGAAAAATAGAGAAATTGTCGTTGTTTGCCTCGGCTTGTACACTCCCGATGATGCTTGGAGCTCAGACGGTAGAGAATACGCAAAAGCCCAATGTGCTGTTCATTATGGTCGATGATTACGGTTGGACCGATACGGGGTATAACGGGAGCAGGTTTTACGAGACTCCCAACTTGGATCGTTTGGCTTCGGAGAGCATGCAGTTTACCGACGGCTATGCGGCGGCACCCGTGAGTTCGCCGACTCGAGTGAGTCTGATGACGGGAAAGTATCCGGCCCGTAACGGTATTACCGACTGGATTCCGGGCTACCAATATCATTTGCCCAAAGAGAAGCTGAGCCAATACAAAATGATTGTTCCCGAGATTCCTGTGAATATGCCGTTGGAAGAGGAGACTATCGCCGAGGCCATGCGGGAGAACGGTTATGCTACCTATCATGTGGGCAAGTGGCATTGTGCCGAGGATTCGTTGTATTATCCGCAATATCAGGGATTCGATGTGAACGTGGGCGGTTGGCTGAAGGGTGGCCCCAACGGGATTAGACGTAGCCAGGGAGGCGATGGTGCCTACTTCTCGCCCTATCGCAATCCCTATCTCTCCGATGGACCCAAGGGCGAGTACTTGACCGATCGTCTGGCCACCGAAGCGATAAACCTCATCAAGAGCAACGGTACCGGGAAACCCTTCTTCATGTATTTCGCTTTCTATGCGGTGCATACGCCTATCGAAGCTAAGCCCGAGTATGTAGCCTATTTCAAGGAGAAAGCCCACAAGATGGGTATCGATACGGTGCAGCCCTTCACTACCGATGTCGATTGGTATCGCAAGGCCGATCACAAGGCTTGGCATTGGAAAGAGCGTATAATCCAGAGCGATGCCGAGTATGCAGCCCTCATTTATTCCATGGATGAGAATCTGGGACGTCTGTTACAGGCCTTGAAGGACAACGGACTCGAAGAGAACACGATTGTCTGCCTTCTGTCCGACAACGGCGGCCTGTCGACCGCCGAGGGTTCACCCACCTGTAATGCACCTTTACGGGGTGGTAAAGGCTGGCTCTACGAGGGCGGTATCCGGGAACCCTATTTAATCAAAGACCCCCGATTGAATATTGCCGGCCAAACCTGTTCGATGCCGGTTACGTCGGTCGATTTCTATCCCACTCATCCATGTTCTTACCCCACCATATTGGATATGGCGGGTCTGCCGCTGAAACCCGAACAACATGTCGATGGGGTAAGTCTGCTGCCTCTCTTGAAAGGCGATGCCGAGTTTGATCGCGGGCCTCTCTTTTTCCACTATCCTCACTATGGGGGCAAAGGCGATACGCCTTGCGGAGCTGTGCGTGACGGCGATTACAAGCTGATTGAGTTTTATGAAGACGGACATGTAGAACTTTACAATCTGAAAAACGATATTTCGGAACAGCACGACCTGTCGAAGTCTGAGCCGCAAATAGCAGCCCGCCTTTTGAAGGAGCTGCAAGAGTGGCGCAAGCAGTGTGGTGCCAAGATGCCGGTTCATAATCCCGATTATATAAAATAACCATATTCCTGTTGCCTCGCGATAGTGATAACTGCAAATCCGGAGGTTCTTGTCCTGGTTTGTAAGCCTGATTGTCATGCGTTGCGATTGTTGGTTGTCCCGGAGGAATGTGTGGATTGGAAATAATGTATTATTGTAGTCAACGAGATTGAACTTAAAAATTTTTATGGATACATCTATCTGTTTGAAGTATGCGTTGGTGACAGGTCTCTCTGTCGGGGGTACACTCCAGGCTTTTTCTCAGGATATGCCCAATGTGGTTTTTATATTGGCCGATGATCTGGGTTACTCGGACATAGGATGTTACGGAGCTGAAAAAATAAAGACTCCGGCTATTGACGGGTTGGCCTGCCAGGGAGTACGTTTTACCAACGCTTACTCCCCGGCATCGACCTCGTCGCCCTCGCGCTATGCGTTGCTCACGGGCGAGTATGCGTGGAGGAGCGGTGTCAGTATCATGCCGGCTGATGCTCCGCTGGCTATCGATACGGCATCGCTTACCTTGCCCAAGGTTATGAAGCGGTTGGGATATCGCACGGGAATCGTGGGCAAGTGGCATCTCGGGCTGGGGAGCAAAAGCAACCCTGTCGATTTTAATCGGGAAATACAAGGCTCGCCCGAGGACTTGGGATTTGATTATGCCTATTATTTCCCGGCAACCAACGACCGTGTGCCTTGTATTTATATTGAGAATCGCAGGGTGGTCGGATATGATGTCGATGATCCCATTGAAATTTCGTATCGCGCAAAGGTGGGGCATGAGCCTACCGGGGCTGAAAATCCCGAATTGCTGACCATGAAGTATCACTATGGCCACACCGGTACGATTGTCAACGGGGTAAGCCGTATCGGCTGGATGTCGGGCGGAAAATCGGCTTGGTGGAATGATGAAACGATGAGTGCCGATTTGTTGGACAAAGCAATCGAATTTATTGAGGAGAAGGGGCCGGAGCCGTTTTTCCTGTATTATGCAACGCACAATGCCCATGAGCCTCGCATACCTTCTGCCCGGTATCGAGGTAAGTCGCAAGCCGGTATTTACGGTGATGTAATCGAGGAGTTTGACGGTTGTGTAGCCGGTATTGTCGAAGCCTTGAAGGCGAGAGGCATTTTTGAAAATACGATAATAATAGTGACCAGCGACAATGCCCCTATGATAAAGGAGGGTTATGAGGACGGAGCTTTGGAAAATATCAACGGACATAATCCTTATGGTATATTTCGGGGTGAGAAATACTCTTTGCATGAGGGTGGTTGCCGGGTACCATTCATCTTTTCATTCCCCAAAAGGGTTAAAGAGCCGTTTGTGCAGGAACAGCCGTTCTGCTATCAGGATATGCTGACAACACTGCCTACACTGTTGGGTGTCGGTGATACGCCCGATAAGCTTGTAGATGCGGTAAATGGCAGTGAACTTTTTGTACGGAGGGATGCTAAGCCCTATCGCCCTTATATTGTTACGCAGAACAACGAAAACGAGGTGTCATTGCGTTACGGAAAATGGAAATACATACACCATGAGAAATGGGGACGCAGCCAGTTGTTCAATCTGGAGAATGATCCATCTGAACTGCATAATGTGATGATAGCCTATCCCGATGTAGTGAATGTGTGCAGGAGTTTTCTGAAGGAGATAGGCTATAAGGGGCGACAAAGTAACTGACAGGGTCCGTCTCGGAGAATTTATAGATTAACCTTTGTTCTTGGCCTTGTACTCCGAAGGGGTCATGTTCATATGCTTCGTAAATACTTTGGAGAAGTGGTATTGGTCGTAGAAGCCCAGCTCGTGGGCAATCTCTTTCATCTTCAAATCCGAGAAGTCGAGGTAGCGGCAGGCGGCTTGTATCTTCAAATGGTTGAAATAGTTGAGCGGTGTAAAACTGGTTTTTTGCGAGAATACCAGTCCGAAATGCGACGGTGAGTAGTTGACGTGGTGAGCTATCTCTTCGAGCGTCAGCTTCTTGCCGATATTCTTTTTCATGAAGATGATGGCATCGTTGATGATGTTTATGGCAGAACTTTTGTTGATAATCCTGAATTGAGGAATGTAGCGGAATGAACCGAGAAAATGCCACAGAACCAGCGTGGTGTAGTGCAGGTTCTCGATGTTGTAGCCCATCTCGAGATTTTGGTAAATTTCCTCGAAAAGTTGTATGCGGGCCTCAAATCGTGCGTCGGAAGCCTCGTCGATAGAGTGGGTCTTGTTGTAGAAGTTTTCAAAGACATTGGCCTTCTCGCCGGTAAAGTGTATCCAATAGATGCTCCACGGGTTTTCTTCTGAAGCGGCATAGATATGTGGCGTACCGGCCGAGATAATGAAAAATTGGTTTTTCTTGACTTTGAATCGCTGGTCGTTGATGTAGTACCACCCTTCGCCTTCGGTACAGTAGATGAGTATGTTTTGGTGAGAGCCGTGTTTTCTGGTCCGATAGTGGCCTTCGGCATGGGGGTAATAACCTATATCGGTGATATATAGCATTTTTGTCACCTCGTCATTGGCCAAAATGTTTTTTATGTCGAGCGGTATGACGATAGCCTTTTGATTGGCGAAACCGTCTTGTTTCTTTTCCATGGCAGATTCTTGCTTTTCACAAAGCTAAGAAAAACTTATGGCAATACCTATTTTTTTATCGATTAATCTACATCATTATCGTGATTTTTTACATTTTGGAAATTCGGGAAATGGATTTAATTTGCAATGTCGTAAATACGATTTGCAATAGATATAAACCTAAAAAGAAAATATACCATGAAATCCAGTTGGGCATTGTTGTCTATGTTCCTGTTTTTTTTGTGTGCCTGTTCACCCGAGCCGCAAAAAATCGATTTGTCGGGTGAGTGGACCGTAGCTCTCGACAGCGCCGATGTAGGTCTTGTCGAGAACTGGGCCGGAGAGTTGTATTCGAAGTCGATTACCTTGCCGGGTACTCTCGATGAGGCTCGGTTGGGAAATCCCGATACGTTGAAACCTGAATTGACAAAGCCTCAGTTGTTGCATCTTACGCGGGCATACAGCTATATCGGTCCGGCCTGGTATTCCCGGACGTTTACCGTTCCCGAGAATTGGCGGGGAAAAGGGGTGGAGTTGAATCTGGAGCGTGTGCTTTGGGACTCGCAAGTGTGGGTCGACGGGAAAAAAGTCGAAGGGCACGAAGAGAGTCTGACTACTCCGCATCGCTATGACTTGACGCCGTTGATTGTTCCCGGTAAAGAGCAAATATTGACCATACGAGTGGATAATCGTTATCGGCACGATATTTCTGTGGCCGATAACTTGGCGCATGCCTATACCGATCACACACAAATCAAGTGGAATGGACTGTTGGGCGATTTGAGCTTGCGGTGTGTCGAGCCTGTTGCCGTGGAGAATCTGCAACTGTTCCCCGATGTAGACAACCGAGTGGTAAAGGTGCGATTCCAGGTATCGAATCGGCTGGACGAGGAGCGTGATGCTCGCGTGGTCATGACCGTGAGAGACAAGGCTTCTGAAGAGGTAGTATCGAAGCAAGTCGAGAGTGTGTCGCTTGCTGCGGGAGAGCAGGAGGTCGAGTATGTGTGTCCGATGGAAAATGCCGAATTGTGGAGTGAACACACCCCCGCATTGTATACCTTGACGGTAGAGATCGAAGCCGATGACCTGTCGATGTCGGAAACCGCATCGTTCGGTATGCGCAAGTTGGAACATCGGGGCGCTCAGTTGCTGTTGAACGACCGTCCGCTCTTCTTGCGTGGAACTTTGGAGTGTTGCATCTTCCCGTTGACCGGCACCCCACCGATGGACAAGGCCGGTTGGGAACGGGTGTTCAAGGCTGCCAAGGAGTATGGTCTCAACCATTTGCGCTTTCACTCCTGGTGTCCGCCGCAAGCCGCCTTTGAGGTAGCCGACGAGATGGGCTTCTATTTGCAGGTAGAGTTGCCAGTTTGGGCTACGAACTTGGGTACTGATGCCGGTGCGGTGAAATTTATACAGGACGAGGCTTGGCGTATCCTGCGGGAGTATGGCAATCACCCCTCGTTCTGCCTGTGGAGCATGGGCAATGAGTTGGAGGGAGACTTCGAGATGTTGACCCGCCTGATGACCGATTTGAAGGAGGCCGATTCGCGTCATCTCTATACGACCACTTCGTTTACCTTTGCCAAGGGGCATGGGGTATGGCCCGAACCCGACGACGATTTCTTTGTGTCGCAGTGGACCCGCAAAGGGTGGGTGAGAGGTCAAGGCGTTTTCAACCAGTATGCCCCCTCGTTTGACAAAGATTACAGCAAGGCTATCGAGGGAATGACCGTCCCGTTGATTACCCACGAGGTGGGGCAATATTCGGTTTATCCCGATATGCGGGAAATCGAGAAATATACCGGTGTTTTGAAGCCGACCAATTTTATCGCGATAAAAAAGGATTTAGAGGAAAAAGGATTGTTGGACAAGGCTGCCGATTACACCTTGGCCTCGGGTAAGTTGGCTGCAATATTGTACAAGGAGGAGATCGAACGGGCGTTGAAAACGGCCGGTATCAGTGGTTTCCAGTTGCTCGATTTGCATGATTTTCCGGGACAGGGTACGGCTCTTGTCGGGTTGTTGAATGCTTTTTGGGAAAGCAAGGGCATTATGACCGGGACCGAATTCAGAGAGTTCTGTTCGCCGGTAGTGCCTTTGCTTAAATATCCCAAAGCTGTTTATACGAATGGCGAAAAGTTCTTGGCCGAGGTCGAGCTCTGTAATTACGGGGCCGATGAGTTGACCGACCGTATGCTCTCGTGGGAGATTTACGACGACAGTTGTCGGTTGGCCGGTGGAGAGATGCCGGTGGAAAGAGCGGCAATTGGCTACAACGGCGCATTGGGCCATATCGAATTTCCGTTGAGCGGGGTGACCGATGCCACTCGCTTGCAGGTAGTCGTGAAGGTAAACGGTACCGATTATAAGAACCGGTGGAACATCTGGGTTTATCCCGAACAACTTCCGCTGGATATGGGGCAGGTGGTTTATACCCGCAGTTTCGCTCAGGCACAAAGTCTGTTGGCTCAGGGCAAGAATGTGCTTTTCAACCCCGATTGGAAAAAGATGCAGGGAATCGAAGGGAAATTTGTCCCGGTATTCTGGAGTCCTGTCCATTTCCCCAAACAGGCCGGTACGATGGGCTTGCTCTGTAATCCGGCCCACAAGGCATTGGCCTATTTCCCAACCGACAATCATACCGATTGGCAGTGGTGGGACCTGAACATCAACTCGACGACCTTGAATGTCGATAGCCTGCATGGCGGCGCTCCCATTGTCGAGATGATCGACAACTTTGCCAACAACCGTCGCCTGACCTCTTTGTACGAGGGTGCAGTCGGTGCGGGTAAACTGGTGATTGCTACCTTCGACCTGAATACCGATTTGGGCAACCGGCCTGTGGCCCGGCAGATGCTCTTCTCTCTATTGCAGTATATGAATAGCGATGCCTTTAATCCTTCGACCATCGAGAATTTCGATGTGCTGGCCCCGGCATTCGGTACGGGTCGAGCATCGAAAGAGTCGGCAACGGGAATTTATGAATAACAAGAATGGCTTAAATAGTGGAATTATGAAAACATATAACAGAGGATTTGTCTATTTTATTTGTTTGGTATCGGCATTCGGCGGTCTGCTTTTCGGATACGACTGGGTGGTCATAGGAGGTGCAAAACCTTTCTACGAGGCCTATTTCGATATTGCCGACAATGAGACGATGCAAGCTTTGATGATGAGCATCGCTTTGCTGGGTTGTCTGGTGGGAGCGACAATGGCCGGTATGCTGGCCGACCGTTATGGACGTAAACGGTTGTTGATTGTTGCCGCGTTGGTATTTCTCCTGTCGTCGTGGGCTACGGGAGCCGCCGAGAGTGTGACGGTATTTATCGTTGCCCGACTTGTCGGAGGAGTGGCCATTGGGCTGGCGGCCGACTTGTCGCCGATGTATATTGCCGAGGTGGCACCTACGCAGATTCGGGGTAAGCTCGTTACGCTGAACCAACTGACTATCGTTCTGGGTATTTTAGGAGCACAGATTGTGAATATGGTGATTGCCGAGCCTGTGCCGGCTGATGCTTCGACTGCCGATATTTGTGCTTCATGGAACGGGCAGTGGGGCTGGCGCAGTATGTTCTGGGCGGTTTGCGTACCCTCGGGCTTGTTCTTCCTGTTGGCTTTGTTCATACCCGAGAGTCCCCGGTGGTTGGTGAGCAAGCGGCTCAACGACCGGGCATATGAGGTGTTGAAAAAGATAGGAGGGGACGAGTACGCTGCTTCCGAATTGGAGAGTTACAAACCGGTCGGGCAGGGGTCGCATGGCGGCAAAGAGGCCTTGAAGGCTCTGTTCTCCAAGCCAATGCGTAATGTGCTGGTAATAGGTCTGGTCGTTGCCATGTTCCAGCAGTGGAGCGGCACGAATGTCATCTTTAATTATGCCCAGGAGATATTCCAGGCTGCGGGTTATGGAATCTCCGATGTGTTGATGAATATCGTGGTGACGGGTATTGCCAACCTCGTGTTTACGTTTGTCGCCATCTTTACGGTCGATCGTATTGGTCGCAAGAGCCTGATGATGATTGGGGCCGCCGGTCTGGCCGGTATCTATGCCATACTCGGGTTGTGCTATTTTATGGAATTTACCGGAGTGGTGATGATTGTTCTTGTGGTATTGGCAATCGGCTTCTATGCCATGTCGCTCGGTCCTATTACCTGGGTATTGCTCTCCGAGGTATTCCCCAATCGGGTGCGGGGCGTTGCCATGGCGGTTTGTACGGCTGCACTGTGGATTGCATCGTTTCTGCTCACCTACACCTTCCCCTTCCTCAATAGCGGTTTGGGAACCGGCGGAACCTTTATGCTCTATGCCGTAATCTGCTTGTTTGGTTTCCTGTTTGCCTGGCGGCGTATTCCCGAGACGAAAGGGAAATCGTTGGAACAACTCGAAAAGGAATTGATAAAATAAATACTATTAGATAGATAGCCATGAAAAACGTATGGGTTTGCGGGGCCTTGTTGGCTCTCGCCGCAGGGAGTGTATACGCTCAGGAGAAATCGGTTGTGACGTTCGATTATGCCGATTTAAGGCAAGAGATACACAGTTTCGGAGCGTCGGATTGTTGGCGCACACAGTATGTGGGCTTGTGGCCCGAGGACAAGAAGAACGCGATTGCCGACTTGTTGTTCAGTTCTCAATTCGATGAAACAGGTAGTCCCAAAGGGATAGGCTTGACGTTGTGGCGCTTTAACATCGGATCGGGCAGCCACGAGGCTGGCGACCAGAGCGGCGTTAATGGCGATTGGCGTCGCACGGAGTGTTTCCTCGATAAAGACGGAAACTGGGACTGGACCAAACAGCAGGGGCAACGGTGGTTCTTGCAGGCTGCCCGGGAGCGGGGGGTACCTTATGCGTTGGGGTTCTCGATTACGGCTCCCTACTTTATGACCAAAAACGGAATGGCTCGTGCTAGTAATACAACGCCCTATGCCAATATAAGGGAGGACCAGTATCGTCATTATGCTTCGTTTATGGCCGAGGTTTGCGACCATCTGAGTCTCGATTATCTGAGCCCTATCAACGAACCGCAGTGGGAGTGGAATGTCTCGCGTCAAGAGGGTATGCAAGCTACCAACGAAGAGTCGGCCCGGCTCATTCGATTGATTGATGAGGAGATTGAGAAGCGGCACTCGAAAACAAAAGTCGTTTTTGGTGAGGCTGCCGATATACGGTATCTGTATCGAGGCGGAAGCAAACCGATGCGCGACAATCAGATAGCCGAGATGTTTTTACCCTCGGGGCCCCACTATATAGGCAATCTAGCTCATGTGGCCAAGACCGTGAGTGGGCACTCTTATTGGAGCACCTGGCCGCTCGATACACTCATCACGACCCGTAGTGAGTTGAGGCAGGCTTTGCCCGAAGGGTATACTTACTGGCAGACCGAGTATTGCCCCATGGAACAGAATCCCGATAACCCTAATGGCGGGGGTACAAAAGACCTGGGTATGGATTATGCCCTGTATGTGGCGCGGGTTATCCACCATGACCTAACGGTGGCCGAGGCTTCGTCGTGGCAGTCGTGGACGGCATTCTCCGAAGGGGATTACAAAGACGTGCTTATCTATATAGGCGACCAGTCGCTGGTTAATCCGGGCAAGAAGGTAGAGGTGCCTTTTGCCGAGTCGGGTAAGAAAGATGGCTATTTCCTTCCTACCAAATATATGTGGGCTTTGGGTAATTACAGTTTCTTTGTTCGTCCGGGTATGGTGCGAATGGCGCAGACCGATGAGACGACAGTCCATCATGCCGAGACGGCTCGTGAGTTGATGTCATCGGCTTATGTTGACAGGGATAAGAAAAAGATGGTATTTGTTTTTGTCAATTACGGCAACTCCGACAGATTGGTAGAAATCGGGGTGGATCATTTGCCCAAGACTTTTTGTCTTGACCGCATGAAACGATACGAGACCTCCGGTCGGGCCGATTTGAAATATACCGGATCTGCCGATTGCAATGCGCTGTTTGTGCCGGCACGTTCGGTGGTTACGGTCGTAGCGGAATGACCCTGCTCGCAAGACGTGAGAAAAGAGTGTATTGTAGCTTATTCAGGATTGTATTACTAGAAAAAATTTTTTTATGAAACTGAATCGTCCGTTGTTTTGTGGAATGGCGTTGTTGTCGGCTTCGCCTTTGTATGCCGCCGAAAGGCCGAATGTGCTGTTCATCATGCTCGATGACTTCGGTTATCATCAGCTGGGGTGTAACGGCAGTACCTTCTTTGAGACACCCAATATCGACCGGTTGGCTTCCGAGGGAATGAATTTTACCAATGCGTACGCCTCTGCACCGGTAAGTTCGCCCACCCGTGCAGCCTTGATGTCGGGCCTGTATCCGGCGCGTACTCATGTGACCGATTGGTTGAATGGGTATGCCGAGCCCGAGACCTCGTTGCTTGCTACTCCCAACTGGACCAAGGGGCTGCTCCAAGACGAGATTCGTTTACCGGTGATGATGCAGGAGGCCGGTTATACGACCGCCATGATTGGGAAATGGCATCTGAGTAAGGATTTGCCGGGCTGGGATTTGATAAATCGTAACGACGGGCCGGATATTACTCAGGAGTCCGATTGGCACAATGTGACGAAATATACCGATGCAGCCATAGCGTTTATGTCCGACTGTCAGGAAAAGGGAGAGCCTTTTTTCTGCTATCTCTCTCATAACTCTATCCATACTCCCGAAACCGAGGAGGCTGCCTTGATTCAGAAATACCGCAACAAGCCGGGGGCAACCGAAAAGGGCATGTGGAACCCGGTGCAGGGAGCTATGGTTGAGACGGTCGACAAGGAGACGGGACGTCTGTTGCAGGCCGTGGAAGAATTGGGACTGGACGAAAACACGATAATTATCTTCTATGCCGATAACGGGCAGTTTACTCCCAACGAAAAGGTGGGGCCATCGCCCTTGCGAGGAGGTAAGGTAACCCTGTGGGAAGGGGGTGTGCGCGAACCTCTTATCGTGAAATGGAAAGGGCATATCGAGGCCGGCTCCGTATCGCAGGCTCAGGTCGTTACGGTCGATTTCATGCCCACGTTGCATGACCTCTGCGGATTGACCGACGATACATATCTCGACGGCATCGACGGTATCAGTTTCGCCGATGAACTCTTGGGTCGGGAGACCAATATCGACCGGCACGAATATTTGTGCTGGCATTATCCTCATTATCACCCCGAGGCTCAATATCTGGGCTCCATACGCCGGGGAAACTGGAAATTGATTGAGAATTTCACGCAGTCGTTGTATTTTGATGAAGGGGCATTTGAATTGTATGACTTGGAGGCCGACCCCGATGAGTCGGAAAATCTGATTGACGAGGAGCCGGAGCGAGCTGCCGAGCTGTATGCCTCTTTGCAATCGTGGCGCGAGGAGACCAATGCACAGATGCCCTATTTGAAAAAAGAGACTTTCGGTGTAGCCCATTTCGTATTCCATCAATCGGGAGAGCCGGTGAAAGTCAATGGCTTTGAACGGAAGCAGCAACTCGCGACGGGTATGCAGAGTGATGGCGAAGGCACGTTCATGACTCTCGCCGATGGAGGTTCGTTGACCTATTATTACGATAAGATGGGGACTGACGCTACGACTGTGCGCCTGTTATGTCAAAACCCGGGCGACCATGATGTGACGGTACGGTGTCTTGCTCATGCCAATCGGCAGGAGGTTGTGGTGAAGCCTGGTCGTTGGACCGAGGTTACCTTTGATGTGACTGCTCTCCCAATTGGGAAGGGACAGTTTGAGGTGTCGGTATTGGACGGTCGCTTGGATATAGACAAGTGGGTAATGGACGATGGCTCGTATGAGTTGACGCACGATGGGACGATGGACGATGTGACGATGGACGATGTGACGGCGGCTGAATATGGTATCGCTACTTTTGAAGATGGTGCTGAAGAGGGCTATTCTGCGTTTCAGGGAAATGCTAACAATCAAGACCCCACACCTGCGGTGGTCGCCAATCCCTATCGTACACGACCTAATTCCACGGAGAAATGCCTGTATGTACGAACGAAGCAAGACCCAGCCAAGGGTATTCCGGCATGGAGTGCCAACAATATTGTGATACGGCTGAAAAACAAGGTGGAAATCGATGAGGACAATCGGTTTTTGCACATCATGCACTGGAAGGAGCGAAAGTTGAATTCTTGGTTGATATATGGCAGTGCCGACGGTAAGACCTATGTCGAGTTGGGGCGTGGCGCTTGTCCGGCAGCAAAGAGCTGGTTCGATATCGTGGTCGATGTGAAATCGCAGTTGACAGCTTTGCAAAGTATCAAGATTCTCCTCGACGGGAACTGGACCAATTCGGCCGACCGTTATTACGAACCGACCGATTTCTATTACGACGAAATCGTTTTGAACGGGTCCTATTTGTCGCGGACCGAAATCGAGTCGTCAGTTAAGTCGGTTCGAGATGATAGAGACAAATTGGTTTCTCTGGCACCAAATCCGGCAAAAGATTTTGTGAAGATGTATACCGAAGTTCCTGTGTCGAGAGTCGATATATACACATCGAATGGGACCCTCGTGAAATCACAGGAGTGTAATCCCGATGAAACCAATGCTCATTGGGTGAATATACAGGGCCTTGTCCCGGGGTGTTACTGGCTTGTCGCCAGGCAACCCGATCAAGGTATACATACACTACCGCTCCTGGTCTCGGCCGATGGAGTATAATAAGAAAAACATACATCAAAACCGTGAAGATATACATTGTGAAGGAGAGCTCCATACGTTTATTTTGTAAACGAATATTAAAACTAACTATCCATGAAAAAATCTACACTACTCTTAGCTGCCATATTACTCCCGATGGGGGTAATGGCTCAAACATTAGCTACATTTGAAGAGGGCTCGACTACAATAGGCTCTATTACAGGGTCGGAGCTCGAAGGGAATCAACAGGAATTTGTAATCGGTGCCGAGAATCCGGTGAAAGATGGTCTGAATACGACCGACAAATGTCTCTATATTCAAACCAATCAAGTCATAGACAACGACCCTTTGATTGGTCGTCCGGCGTGGGACTCGAATGCGTTTTATATTACATTCGACGAGCCGGTCGAGATTACCGATGACAACCGCTATCTTCACATCATGCACATGAAGGAGTCGATATTGAACAACTGGCTGGTCTTTGCTGAGAATGGAGATGGTAACTATGTGGAAGTAGCTCGAGGAACGGCTCCACAGGCTATGGTCTGGTTCGATATGGTAGCCGATTTGAAAGCCGTGCTCAGCGAGGTAAAGTCAATCCGGGTCAATCTCGACGGTAACTGGGGAACTATTCCCGACCGTTATTTTGCTCCCACCAAGTTCTATTATGACGAAATTGTAATGAACGACCAAATGTTCGGTCGTGACGCTAAGGTAATAACCGACAACAATATTCTGGATTTTGAAGATGAAGCATTGACTACCGAGCGGGTAAGATATACCCAGCAAGCACCAGAGTACGTAAATAGTCTATCATGGGCAAATACCGAAATGGGTGGTATAAACAATACCTTTACCTGTGCTTATTTCAAAGGTAATACCATAACGCCTACGTGGTGGCATGGCTTCTATTTCGAATTCAATTCGCCGGTCAATACTACGGGCAATAAATACATGCATGTAATGATGCGAAAGAGTGTTGCTGAGACGACCAATGTACAAATCTCGTTGATGAATATAAATGGAACTCAATCCAGTGCGTTGGTCGATATACCATTGACAACCGATTGGGTCGATTATGTCTTTGAAATACCGCAGTCGCATGCTATATTCAACGGTATGTATGTGAAGTTTAATGCGCAGACACCTACGACCGAGTGCTTTATTGATGAGATATTTATGGACAATGATTCCGATCCGCGAACGTTACCCTCGGCTGTTACGGCCATTGAAAACGAGACTGTAGAACTGATGGTGGTAGATGGCTGCATCTCGATTTGTGACACGACGGCACCGATTACCGTCTATAATACCATGGGGCAATGTGTCTACAAAGGGCTTTCACCTACGATACATCTATCCAAAGGATTATATGTAGTTGTGATTGCTGGTGTTTCTCATAAGGTATTTGTAAATTAAGAACGAGAAAGATACGCGATAGAAATCGGTTTTTATACCGATATGAAAAGTGAGGGCAAATTTTCGAGAGAAGATTTGTCCTCATTTCTTTTTTGTTTAATGGATTCAGTTAAGTGGCACTCATTGTCCAGAAGAGTTAATACCATTTTTATAGACAACTGATGATTGTGGAAATTATCTGGAAGTCGGTATGGTTGGGGGCTTGACTACGTGAACCGGTGCGGTTGGATATGCAAAGAATGGACCACCGAAAACTACAACATATACCCCTTGTATATTTTATTTCCCTCCCTGCAAAGGTAGTCCCGTGTCCAATGTACCCGGACAAGGTCAGGCCCCTGTGGGGTTGGTTGAAAGAAAATCATCCTCGCCGGTGGCTGCGGTATTTTCTTTCGCCAAACCTTGCGGGTACGGTCACGGGACATTCGGGCAGGCGAGAAATAAAAAATACCGGCTCCCGGAGCCGGACGTGTTTAACAGATAAAATACAATGAGTCATGAAAATCCTGAATGAAGAACATTTTCAGAATGTAAAACGCTATGCCGAATCCATCGGTGACACTTCACTCCAGAACTGTCTGGACCGACTGAAGAGCTGGGAAGACAATCCCGACCAGCCCAGCGAAATTTCGCTCTATTATGACCATGCCCCGTATTCGTTCGGTTTCACACAACGCTATCCCGACGGAAGCATCGGCATTGTAGGCGGGCTGCTCTATCACGGCATACCGGACCGCTCTTTCGCCGTAACGCTGCAACCGTTCCACGGATGGCAGATACATACCTGAAAAATAACAGACAATTATAGTATTAACTTTATAAAATTCAAGATTATGGAAGCATTGACAGTATTGGAAAAGCAACAGCAGTTTGATTTTCAGAACAACGGAATCGAAGTAATGAATTTCGAGACTCTCCAACGTACCTACAAGGAGAATGATATCTATGGCAAGCCTGTCCAGGGCATCTATCACTATCAGGTCCTGCAGCGTATGATGGACATTTGCGAGAAGTACAATCTCGATTACGAGGTGGAGGAAATCTTCGCCGCCCAGAACAGGAACAAGACACAACCTGGGGTGAGCATTCTCCCACAGGTGGAACAGACACACGGTGAAAAGGCAGTGGAAGCTCACATCCTCCGACGAATCTTCGCGACCATCCGGATCAAGGACTGGGAAACGGACGAATTGACGACTACACTGGTCGTCGCCTACCATCAGGACGGCATACAGGTGGCCATAGGCCCGTGCGTGAAGATATGCCATAACCAGTGTATCCTCTCGCCGGAAAGGAGCATCTGTAACTACGGAAAGAACAAGGTAACAACGGAAGGTGTATTCGAGACGGTGGACGGATGGTTGGCAAACTTCGAAGTGAACATGAACGAGGACATTGCTCGCATTCAGCGGCTGAAACGCAGAATCGTCTCCCTGGAAGAGGTGTACATGTATATAGGGTTGCTGACGGCCTTGCGTGTCTCCCATGATAGTTCGGACAGGAATCTGTCATCCTCGGTTGAGACCTATCCACTGAACCAGAGCCAGATTTCTATCTTTACAGAAGAGGTGCTGAAACTGGCCCGCGAGAGGGGACAGATTACCGCCTGGGACTTATATAACGTAGCGACTGAGATATATAAGCCGGGCAGAACGGATTTCCCGGCACTGATTCCGCAGAACGGAGCCATGGCGGAACTCCTGCTTTCCCGTCTGCCTGCAGAGGTGGAAATACAGGATGCCGTTCTGGTAAGCTAATCTCGACATCGATAACTATTGTAAATAGGGAAGACCCTGATGGCAATACGCTGTCAGGGTCTCCCTTTATTGTATTCTTAAACAGAAACCTATATTCTAATGGCCCGCCCAAGTGGGAACAATGCGTTTCGTATGCTAAATGTCAGTACAAATAAGTTAAGTTACAGAAACTTACTGACCAATTATCTCTCAAAGCCCACTATGATGGCACAAGCATCATTATAATCCAAAGAGTTTATGATTGAATCCTGTTCAACCTGTCCCAGGCGGTTGTAAAAAAGGGTGTCTATTTCCCAGCCTTTGTTTTTGAACAGAGCATCCAAAGAATCTTTCTTCTCTTTTAACAGACTTCTGTATAGTGACTTCATATCATAATTTTTATTTGTCGCTATTTGGAATGTACCACTTTCCAATCTCATATTTATACGAGGCGCGGTAATTACGGAATCATTGAATACAAATCCCATTCGCTTGTCTACCAGCTGTTCTGTCGAATCGGACCACGCTTGCAATTTATGTTTACTTACATTCCCTATTATCACGCTTTTCCCCAAATAATCTTCGTCCAATCTCAAATCGGTAAATTCTTTTACCGTAATGATAGGAGTGGAAGCGATACTGTCTGTTTGTCCGTCTATAATGCGATACCAGCCGTTTTCACGATGATGGTCCGTGCCTTGATGACCATCTCCATGACAACTTGTGGCAAAGAAAGTGATCAGCAGAAGAAGTCCAAATGCGTGTGTATTCATGTTCATATTACGTTTTCTTTTGTTTATCGCAAATATACGGATTATGTCCTATTTAGTTATAAGCAAAGGAATATATAATTTATTCCGTTAATCTTTGCTCAAACCATCTACAAATCTGTAATATGCCAATCCTCAGCCTTGCTCACTAACTACAACAATAAAGAAGAACAGTAAGAATATAAAAAGGGAGAACCCGACGGCAATACACCGAAAGATTCTCCCTTTTTCTTTTACTCTTCAAAGAGCAGCATATATTCCACCTTTCTTCTCCGCTCGATGCTCGGCACTACTTTGCCTTTGTAGCACCGGAAGGAGATATACTCTTTATAGATATTCCGGTCTCCGGCCTTCAGCTTTTTGACAAGTGTACTCTTGGGTATCTTCTTGCTGCCTAAAAGTCTGTACGGACCCACATTATAGGCAAGCGTGGCCAGTAGTAGAGAATCCTTTCCGAACTGCCGGAACATGGCGCAGAACTTGCGTAAGTCCTTCCTGAGAAGTTCATCGGCCTGTTGTCTTGTCATGGTATGGGCAGAATACTTTTCCCCGGGTTGCAGGCAATGACCCCAACCTACATAGGGGTGATGCCGGGAAGAATGCCAGCCTTCGAACCGCTTGATACACTCGACGGCAAGGGAGAACTTGTCCTGTTTTCTTTTTTCTGAATCTTCCGCCCGCAACGGTATGTTCCCGAGGCAGGAGGTGGCGAAAAACGCGGCAAACAAACTTGTCCTTATACCCATAGGCGAATCGGATCTATTAAAGGATACCACTTGCCACCGATAGTAACCACGGTGTCCTCATCTCCCGTCTCGTTGTTGAAATTGAATGTCAACTGGAAAAGCTGTGCCGGCTCGCTGTTGTCCTCAAAATAGATGTCGATGCTCTGCTGGTCTTCACACTCGGAGGTGTAATAAAGACGGAACACTTCCCGGTCCAGGGGGTAGCGGTCGTTGGGTAGCAGCACCATTCCGTCGTCCATGCGCAACTTGCCTTCGCCGTCCGGCTGGAAATAGCGAATGGTATAGCGGGCGTCAGAGAACCGTCCTTCCCGTTTCAGTTCGCAGCGTATTTCTACGGTCTCGCCTTTCACGATGCGTGTGGGTACGGGCATCGTCTCCACCGTGAAGGGATAGGATTGCTGCATGTCAAGGTCATCGCTACACGAGGTCAGCATACCAAAGGTCAGGCCCATCAGGGCGCATACAAGGGCAAGCAGCCCTTTTCTATTATACATAATCGGTTTCATATTCATTTCTTGTTTTTGTGGGTTATAAAAAATATTACTGTTCAAGCGGGAAATTGCTTTCCAGATATTCATTCAGATCCTTGTAACCGGCATACAGGTCGGAACAGTCATCAATTCTGCTTCCGTAGCGTTTTCGCAGGTTGGCCAGTGTCCTTTTCCCGGTATCGTCATTGTCCAGGTAGCATCGGATTTTCCCGTAATGGTCCAGATAGGGGAACGAGCGTTCAAGCAGGGCCACCGAATTGAGGACCAGATAATCCTCCTTGCGGCTGATGCCGAGTACCTTCCACGAGAGATAGTCGATGAAACCCTCAAACAGATTACAGGTAAGCGAGCCGTTGCGGATGAGGGAAATGTCCTTGGGTGGCAGACACCATTTCATGAACCTGGTCCGAAGCTCATAGCCTCCACTCATATTTCTGAAACCGACGGCAAAATACCGTTTGCCGTACAGCCGGAATCGTACTTCCTCACACGCTGCACGGGCAATTTCGGCAGGAATGCCGCGTCCTTTCAGATAACCGAGCAGGACATTGCAGTACAAGGGACCGCAAACCACTTCCTCAAAGCGGGAAGCCTCTTTCTGCTTTTCTGCCCTGACACCTTCATTTCCCTTTTTCTGTTCGACATATTCAGGTATTGTGCCTCCATATACTCCGGCGATGAACCTTGCCTGAGCCATGAAGCCGTCACTTCCTGAAAGGCTGTAGCCACAGAACGGTGCATCTATAATAACATTGTCAACAGGACAGAGGTAACCTTTCTCAATAAGTTGTAACTTAACTTTATCGCCCGTGAGATCGAGCATATATCCTTGGTTCTCAATATCTGTAGCTTCAAGAATATTTTGCCTCAGGAAATCCCATGCAGCATCGAGCATTGAGTTGACATCAGCAATTTTCGTCTGATTGATTTGTGAAATATCATCATAGCCGAGAACGGCACATAGAAGGAGTACAAGTCTGTTCTGATTTTCATCGATACCTTTTGAACTTACATTGACTTTGAACCATTTCGATACTGGATTCCCATTCTTCCTCAGTTCTGAATTTGAAGGATATATAGGGGAACAATACTTATTTTGTGTAAGGTAATCTTTATAGGCTCCAGAAAGCATATAATGACGACCTCCACGAATGGCATAATCTATACAAATCTTTAGAAAATTCTGCCAGTCGGTATCCGTACATTTTTTCTGAAGGAGTGCCGGACATTTCGCTTTTTTAAGTGCTGGATAAACAAGACGTACAAATCCCATCGTTTCCAATGAGTTTGCCCGCTTTGGAATCCATCCGAATTGGTCGACAAGAAGCGCTTTCAGATAGTCTGTTGCATTCTTGAAATTTTTTCTGCCACGTGCGTTATCAACATGTTCGTACAACTTCTTGAAATTTGAGTCATTTTCAAGAGATTGGTTTATTTGCACCCATGATACTTCCTCTGGATTGGGAATTACTAATGCGCCATTCTTTTTTTCTTCAAGTCGTTTAAATTTCTCGAAGAGTAAAGACGGAAGATGTTCCTGAATGCTCAAATATGCATTGTATTCTGCTTCCTCATCAGGTGTCAGACCGCCAGGTTGCACATCATTCAAACGCATGTCGGCAAGTTTATGAAAAATGGAAGCTCGAATCCATGAACGTTCTACATCCTGATTAAGTCCCATCGCAAAACGTGCAGAACCTTGACGGCTATCGGTAAATGTGATATACTTCCGACCTTCATATACCACGTCAGCGTCATTGCTGTCAATAGGTTCGGCATTATCAAGAAGCAATGTCGCTAAAGTACGTCCAATCTGAATAGCACTTATTCTGAGATAATCAAGGTTTTTAAACTCACTGAGATTATTGCCACAATGAGGACAAAGGACGTGATTATCTCCTGAGTGTCGAAGAGATTGATATATTGCAGGAATATTTTCTCGCCTTTCTAAAGAGGTAATACACTTGTTGTTCCCATTATATTCAGGGGCAAGTTCTATTTTACCATTCTGATGATTAAAAATGTGATATGTTCTATTCGTATTTTTCCTCAGACATGGTTCCTTCGGAATGGCGAAGAAGAAGCGGGTAAAGCCATCTGCCTCATTTCGCTCAACATCCTCTATATTTTCTATATCTTCCGAATCAATGAGATCTTCTTTTCGCTCATAGAAAAGTGTCTTATCAAGGTCAATTACATTGGTGTGCATCCTAAATCCCTTAGTAGTGCTTGTTTCTCCCACTATAATGGGAGAGCCACAAGACGAACATGTGGCAAGCTCTAGCATCTTTGATTTACAGGCTGGACAGTTCATATTCTGATATGTAGTCAGGCTTCCTATCGGTAATCTATATTCCTTATGACGTTGACAATCGGGATTGGTGCAAACATACACACCACTTATCGACCTAACGAATAAATGAGCACGGGTTGGTAATAAAGCTCCATAGCCTCCTCTTTTGTTTAGATCTTTCACTCTTTCTCCGAGAGCATCGATTATTTTCAATGAGGCATCCACATTTTTCCCGATTTCTTTATCGAGCATACTACCTATTTCTCTTGCTTTCAATACAGGTGAAGAATTGAGTTTTTTCCTCAACTTCTCAATATCAGAATAGGTCAATTCGGTTCCAAACCTTTCGTTTATTTTGGACAATTGGGCTTCTGCAATATCTTTGTTTAGTGCTGGAATAATGCGCTTGCCACTAATGACTTTTATATCTTCAAATGGTTTCCCGGTGAGTTGAGACACGAAAGTCTTTAGCTTTATTGTTGTTTTGGGGTCACTTTCATCTCCAAAGGTCGCTGATGTTACAGCAAAATTCACTTGGTCAATAGTTACACCAAAAGCATCCAGAACACGACGGATTTGTAATGATAATTCAGCGGCAGAAGAGCCAGTATAAGTGTGAGCTTCATCTAAAAGAATCCATTTGAGCTTCCCCTTGGATTTTTCCAAAATTTCACGGTCTTCTGCTCGTACCAACATATAGTTGAGCATAGTTGGATTAGTAAAGAGAATCTGAGGCGGAGTTTCTCTTATTTGAAACCTTGTTACGAGTTGAGGATAATGAGATGTAGTATATCTGTCAGACCGATTTCCCTTGTCGGTTTCTCCATTATATATCGCATAGGTAACCTTTCCCGGAAGGGCTTTGCACCAAGCATGGATACGTTTCTGCTGGCTTTTCATCAACGCATTCAGAGGATAGAGGAATATAGCTTGAACACAATCTTTTTCATTAGCCTTAGCCAAATCTTGCAACACCGGAATCATAAAACATTCTGTTTTACCTGATCCTGTTCCGGTAGTCACAACAATGGTTTGTGGTCGAGAAGAAAGCATCGTTTTCCAGCTTTCTGTTTGATGCTTATAAGGATGCCGGTCTAATGGAAATCTCAAATCCTTGTCAATTTCTTCGCTGCTTAGTGCATTAACAAATGAAGGAGTTAGTAATCCAAGTTTAGAAGAGTGTTCCTCAAAACTGTCGGAACTCTCTTCCCAAGGGAATATGGATTGGAATATAGGTTCAGCAAAAAGAGGCTCGTCCTCAGTCAAAATCCGCTTGATATATTCTTGTTCTTGGGCTTGACCCTTGAACCAAAGAGAGGCAAGAGAATCTATTAGTAGTTCCTTGGCCTTATTGTAAAATAAAAAATAATTCATATTCATTTGTTTACAATTTGTTTTACAGTCCCGATGAATATCTCACTGTAGGTTTCTTTGAAGTATTTTCGGTAAAAATTAATGATACGAGCATAGTCTTGATTTTCTAACGAAAAAAGATTTATGCAGTCTTTTACTTGTGTGAGGTTTTCCGCAGCACACATTGCGGCTTCAATCATTACGCGATAGGACTTGTGCATCTCTTGCTCTACATAATATTTATTTTGAAGCACAAATCGGGTTAGAGGCAGGTCTATATTGTTATCTGTACACCCATGTATTTTTGATTTAAATTGATTTATGTCCGCTCTTGAGAAAATACGGGCATATCCGATATTTCCTCCCACAACATATTGGGTAAGTTCAGAAGCAACTTCCGAAGATAGTGTAGCGCTAAAAAGTCCATTTATCAGTTCTGTAATCTCGCCTAATTTTGCATTCATTATACTAATGAGTGCTGGAGGAAGTGAACTTATGAAACTTTCAATACATTCTTCCCATGCTGTGTGCGGAATCCAATGTACGGCAATGTTTAATTCATCTTCAAGACGATCAATTTCTTGAATGAGAATATCGGAAGCTCTATTAAGCCAACAGGCTAATATTAAGTTGACCAATAATTTAGGGTCTCGACCTATGGCTTTGAAGGCATTATATGTGGTAAACGGAAGATTAAATTCGGAAATAATACGGAATGCTTTTACTGTCTTCTCCCAATATTCACCGGCAAAAACATTATCTTTGCTAAGTCTTTCTCCCCAAAGCTTTGTGTTAGCTGCAGACATCTCTCCACGTACTTCCAAACTGTAATCTTCTTGTCTAAAGTTGTAATACTTAGGAATGAGTCTGCGAGAACTCTCAGGACCAGAGAAAAGGATTGCTTCCGAATTTGAAAGCTCGTCAGGTATTGTAAACAAGTTTATTTGTCGATTATATGGTTCAAGCTTTATCTGCACTAATTCAGCCGGTTTTATATCTTCTGAAACAGGTAGTGCATATACATCGCCATCATATATGAAATCAGAAGTGTCTTCGCCTGTATAATCAGTGATGCTGTACCATTCCTTGATTTCAGGATCGGGAGCTTTCTTTGCAAAGTAGTCATCAATATGCTTTTTGCTCCAATAGGTTTTTCCACGGTTAAATGTCCGGGGGATATTATGCTCTTTAGCGATATGAAATATCCAGGAATCTTTGACACCGAATTTCTCTTTAATCTCATTAGTGGTATAGAAGTCTGTGGTAGGGATTGTATCTTTGGGCATTCGATACTGATAAGGCTTGTTTTGAAGCATAGCATCAATATCAGTCCTCCTGATAAATGAAAGCCTACTGCTAATTTTAGACGCTTTAAGATGACCTGCCTTTACCATGGTATAGATAGCCTGGCGAGATAGACCTAACAGACGTCCTGTTTCTGAAAAGGAAAGATATTCCTTCTCCTTAATGTCTTCAATGATGCGTTCAGTTTTCTGAACTTGAGTTTGTGACTCTGTTGTCTGCACTCGTTTTTTGCGTATGGCCCGTTTATAGGCAAAATTTGCACACCTGTGTGAACAGAACCTCGTAGAAACTTTCTGAGCCTCGAATTCTTTACCGCACCACTCACAAATCTTTTTAATTCTAAAGTTACTAGTTGCCATTTTTACTTAATATTTAGGGGTTAATTCTCCTTCATTTCTCCCGTTTTTTGTCAACCATCGTAAACTATTGTCAACCATAGTCAACATTCTCCACGACCTTGCCAACGAAAATCCTCAGATTTCGTGGTGAGGTACACAGGAGGTACAAAAAATGGCGTAAAAAGGCTTAGCAACGATTATCAACGATACTTGAGCAACAAAAAAGGCGCCCGTAAAGAGCGCCATACTAATCGATTGTAATCGATTAAACTATTTGATAATCAAGTATTTACTTACCGATGCAAAACTTGGAAAATATGGTTCCAAGTATTTCGTCAGTAGAGATTTGACCTGTGATTTCTCCGAGGTAGTGCATGCATTCTCTAATGTCTTGGGCGAGGAAGTCTCCGGAGAGGCCGGATTGTAGACCGTTAAGGGTACGTAGGATTGCGTCGTGGGCATTTAGCAGGGCTTCGTAATGACGTGCGTTGGTGACGATAATGTCATTTTCGCCAGTTTGTGTTGACTGTATGGTATCTGTAAGCTGTTTTTCGAGTACGTCGATATTTTGGTCGTGTGAAGCTGAAAGAAAGATGAATGAAGTGTTGGGCTTTTCACGAGTGAGGCGTTTGTATAGGTCTGTGAGCTGTTGTTGGGTTGCGGATCCGATCTTATCTATTTTGTTAAAGGCAACGATGAGGCGTTTATCCGTGCAGTGGGGGAGGACTCTTCCAGCGATTTTTTCAATGTCTTGTGTCGATCCAGTGGCATCAATGAGCCAGATGACGATGTGGGCTTGATCTAGTTTTTGGAAGGTGCGTTCGATCCCCATATTCTCGATGGCATCGTGCGTTTCCCGTATACCGGCAGTGTCGATAAAGCGGAAAGTAATTCCTTGTAATACGACAGTATCTTCGATGACATCGCGGGTTGTACCGTGTATGTCCGAAACGATGGCTTTATCTTCTTTGACAAGGCGGTTGAGCAGTGTCGATTTCCCGGCGTTGGTTTCTCCTATAATGGCGGTAGGTACACCGTTTTTGATGGCATTGCCGAGTGTGAACGAATCGGAAAGGCGCTTAATGACTCGTTCTATTTCACTGGCGAGGTCGGTTAGTTTCTCCCGGTCGGCAAATTCTACTTCTTCTTCGCTGAAATCAAGTTCGAGTTCGACGAGCGAGGCGAATGTGAGTAGTTTTTCCCGTAGTTGGATAAGTTCTCGGCTGAATCCTCCACGCATTTGTTGCATAGCTAAACGATGAGAGGCCGCCGAGGTGGAAGCGATAAGGTCGGCCACGGCTTCGGCTTGCGAGAGGTCAAGTTTCCCATTGGTAAAAGCCCTACGGGTAAATTCTCCCGGTTGGGCCAGGCGGCAGCCTGCTCGCAATAGAAGGCTGATGATTTGTTGTTGAATGTAAATCGACCCGTGGCAGGATATCTCGACTGTATCTTCTCCTGTAAACGAGTGGGGAGCGATGAAAAGCGTAACGACTACATCGTCAATGGGAGTTCCATTTTCATCGGCGATTGTTCCGTAGTGTGCTGTATTGGGCTTTGCTTCGGATAGTTTTTTCTTGTTTGCGGTGTAAAATATACGATCGGTTATAATGATAGCGTTTGTTCCGCTTATGCGAATTACGGCAATACCTCCCATACCGGGAGCGGTAGAGATGGCGCAAATCGTATCTTCGGGTATTGGCTTGTTTAGTTTAAGTTCCATATTTCAAGGGATAGGTCGCTTTCTATTTTATGTTCAATACTGTCGGGTAAGTTGTGGAAAAAATCTATTCCGGTCACTCGTTCCACACTGTCGATGGTGATTGCCAACTCTTTTAGAGACGGTTGTTCCGCTTCATTGTCGAATATAAATGCGATTCCTCTGGGCGTGCCGGAATACGGAACAGCGACTACTTTGAAAAAGCGGGTAGGGACGACTATCTCGTGTCGTCCGATTGTCTTTCTCGGAGTAGAAACGATGGGTCCGCAAGTAATGAGTAGTGCACTGTCTCGTTGTACCCATTCACGTATTTGTTCTTCCAGTTCTTTCCAGCGGCCTCGGTTTAATTCGGGAATTTGCGGACAGATATTTGAGAGCAGGAATGATTCTTCCATTGCTGTTTCGTTCCATTTCATATCGGCAGCCGGAGCCATATGTCCTCGGTCGTATCCGCTATGCGTGTAATCACGGGTGTCTATCATTGTGCCCACTACATCGTAGTCGGGGGTAAATCGGTTGTTGCGTGTAGCACTACCTTGCAGTTCGTCTCGTAGTAATTCGTAACTTACCCAATTGGGCTGTTTCCAATGGGAGTTATACGAGACCGTGTAGCCCGTACGGTATAATATTTGTTCCGGTGTACCTTCGGGAGTATGGGCCATTTCAGCATCTTTTACATGACAAAGAGAGTTTGTAAACGATTGTTGAGGATTTTGGGGTTGTTGAGCTTGTTTTATTAGCCACCATATACTGTATGTAACGAGTAACAGCAGAAATAAAGCCCCCCAATTATTTATTTTTTTACTGTTCGATTTTTTCTTTTTTCTCTTTTTAGCCATATCCTCCACTTTTGAATGTGGTCGTGCAAATGTAAGAAAAAATTTTTTTACCTTTGTTCGTCGGTTGGATAATCCATCGACTTAGGTTTAGATCAAGAAAAACCAATAAAAATATATACGATGAATTTAGTAGATCGTTTCCTTCATTATGTGAGCTTCGATACTCAATCGGACGAGCTTACAAACTTGACTCCCAGTACACCGGGACAGATGCTGTTTGCCCAAAAACTGGCCGAGGAGTTGGAGCGTATAGGCCTTACCGAGGTGACGCTCGATGATAACGGGTATCTTATGGCCTCATTGCCTTCAAATATAGATAAAGATGTCCCTGTGGTAGGATTTATAGCCCATTTGGATACTAGTCCCGATATGTCGGGACGGCATGTGAGTCCGCGGATTGTTGAAAATTACGATGGTAAGGATATTGTATTGTGTGCGGAGGAGGATATCGTATTGAAACCTTCGGAGTTTCCCGAACTACATCATTATATAGGTCAAGACCTTATTGTTACGAATGGGAAGACTTTGTTGGGGGCCGACGATAAAGCAGGTATTGCCGAAATTGTGACAGCGATGGAGTATCTTTTGAAACACCCGGAGATTAAACATGGCAAGATACGCATTGCATTCAATCCTGACGAGGAGATAGGCAAAGGAGCGCACAAGTTTGATGTTAAAGCCTTTGGAGCAGATTGGGCCTATACGATGGATGGTGGTGAAATAGGCGAATTGGAGTATGAAAACTTTAATGCGGCTGTGGCTCGAGTGACTTTCAAAGGCCGTAACGTTCACCCGGGATATGCCAAACATAAAATGATAAATTCGATTCGCATAGCCAATCAATATGCTATTATGTTGCCGCGTTGGGAAACTCCCGAACATACCGAAGGTTATGAAGGTTTTTATCATTTGATTTCGTTCGAGGGCAGTGTGGAGAAGACGGTATTGACTTATATTATTCGTGACCATGATCGAGATCGTTTTGAACGTCGCAAGAAAGAACTCGAACATTTAACTCGTAAAATAAATAACGAGTTTCCGGGTTGTGCCAGTATCGAAATAAACGACCAATACTATAATATGCGTGAGAAGGTCGAACCTGTGATGCATATCGTCGATTTGGTATCCGAGGCTATGAGGGCCGTAGATGTTGTTCCGATGGTGAAGCCTGTACGTGGCGGAACCGATGGAGCGCAATTGTCGTTCAAAGGATTGCCTTGTCCCAATATTTTCGCCGGTGGGTTGAACTTCCACGGGCGTTATGAATTCGTGCCCATACAGTCTATGGAAAAAGCTACCGAGGTGATTGTGCAAATTGCCAGAATGGTAGCCGAGAAGTAATAATCTTTGTCGGGTTTGGACAGATATGGAAATTATTTTTCATATCTGTTCCTTTTATTTCATAGCGAAAAGTTCATGTCGGGCACACTCATTGTTCTTACAGGGCCTACCGGGGTGGGAAAGACCGAGCTTAGCCTTCAATTGGCAGAGCGGTATGCTTGTCCTATTGTGTCGGCCGATAGTCGGCAGTTCTATGGCGATATACCTATTGGAACGGCGGCTCCTACAATCGAGCAACTGTCGAGGGTCGAACATTATTTCGTAGGGCAGTTGGCGTTGTCCGACTATTATAGTGCTTCGTGTTATGAAGAAGATGTCTTGAAGCTGCTCGATAAACTTTTCAAGACAAATGACTATGTCCTATTGACAGGAGGCTCTATGTTGTATATCGATGCGGTTTGTAAAGGTATCGACGAGATACCTACCATTACCGACGAGATACGTCGTGAAGTTGCGGCGCATTACGAGAAAGTGGGTTTAGCCGCCCTTTGCGAAGAGCTTAAAGTGCTCGATCCAGTATATTATGCAGAGGTTGATTTGAATAATCACAAGCGGGTGATTCATGCGATAGAGATTTGCCGACAGACTGGTGGCCGATACAGTGATCTGCGTACTCGTCGGGTGAAATCCCGCCCTTTCCGAATTATAAAAATAGGATTGATTCGTCCACGGGAAGAGCTATTCGAGCGGATAAGTCAGAGAGTGGAGCAAATGATTGCCGATGGCTTGGTCGATGAAGCTCGAAGGGTATACCCTTATCGTCATCTTAATTCTTTAAATACAGTGGGCTATAAAGAGTTGTTCGCTTATTTCGATGGGAAGATGACCTTAGAAGAGGCTGTCGAGAAAATCAAGAGAAATACCCGGGTCTATTCCAAGAAACAAGTCACATGGTATAAAAAAGATCTCGATATGAAGTGGTTCTCCCCAGATGATAAGGACGGGATTATCGCTTATATCGACGAGAATTCCGTTTTGTGAAAGACTAATGTGATGTTTGTTTATGCGTGATCTCGAATGGTATCTTTATAAAAAGGATACAGGATTTATATCTATAAAGTTATGAGAATATTGAAGCCTTTTATGTTACTAGCTGTTATTGGTGTTTTATATTCCTGTGCAGCTGTTCATTTGCAGACTTATCGCAATGGCTATATCATGGATAAGAATAATGTAGTTGTCGGGTATTATTGGAATGGGTATCTCCTCGATTTGGAAAAGAATATCATCGGATACTATGCAAACGGGTATATTTACGATACTCGCCATGAGGTTATAGGAAATTATGTAAATGGATATATAAAGAACTTGAAATTAAAATAGATCTGATGTAAATTTCATGTTCTTATTTATTTGAAGGTTGGGTTCACGGGCTCTATGTGATACTCCGTCACTCCTTTGTTGTATTTTGAAAATATCTCATGGGCTTTTTCCACGAATCCTTTCAGATGAGGCCGATGGGGATGCTCTTTCAATTCTTGTATCGCAGGTACTACCCGGAAGTTTTCTTTTTGTATAGTTGGTCGTCGGGTATAAACAAGTGTGTGTTGTGCCGATTGTAACAGTATTTTTCCCGTGATATCCCGCCGGATAACAACCTTTACCATTGCTCCGCCCACCGTATCGCGGGTTTTCATATTGGAGATGAAATTTCCTAGTGAATAGACGATGAGGGCACAAGGGTTCCCTTGTTCGTCGTATCGTAATTCCATAGGTTGTATCACGTGTGGGTGGGCTCCTATAATCAGTTGTACTCCTTCTTTCACCAAAAAGTCTGCCAAATCTTCTTGTCGTTTGTTCGGCAACAGTTGGTATTCATCGCCCCAATGTAGGCAGGCAACGATAAGGTCGGCACTCAACGTTTTGGCACGAAAAATGTCTTTTTTTATTTTTTCTTCGTCTATGTAATTGACAATTAATGGAGAGTGTGGCGTAAATCCATTCGTTCCGTACGTGTAATTCAGAAAGGCGATTCGTATTCCTTTTATAGAGGTTATGAACGGATAGAATCTTTCGAATGAGTCTTTTGAATCATAGGTCCCTATATGGTCTGCTCCAATAGAGTCGAGTATATGCAATGTGCGTATAGCCCCTCGGGTATAACGGTCGAGACAGTGATTGTTGGCGGTAAGGAAAAGGTCGAATCCTGCGTTTTGTAATGCGATTGGAAATTCGTCCGGCGCAGAAAAACAGGGATAACCGGTGTAAGGTTGTCCGCCGATGGGCGATTCTAAATTGACGACTGCATAATCCGCCGAAGCTATTTCGTGAGTAATGTCTGCAAAACAAGGTGAATAATCGTATGCCTCACCTTGTTTTGCAGATTGTATTTGGGCTTTATGTTGCATAGCATCGCCAGCGAAAAGAAGAGAAACCTCGGTAGCGGGTACTGCCGGAGCTTGTCCTAAAATGAGCGGTGCTAAAAAGGATATGAGCCCTATCATACGAGTTTAGGGATAGATTGCTTTTTTCCCAGCCAACAGGGTGTTACGCATGAGCGACACGATAGTCATAGGGCCTACTCCGCCGGGAACGGGGGTGATAAAAGAGCACTTGGGAGCTACTTCGTCGAATTTTACGTCTCCGGTGAGCTTGAATCCCGATTTTTTTGTAGCATCAGGAACTCGGGTCGTACCCACATCAATGATTACGACACCCTCTTTTACCATATCGGCAGTGACGAATTCGGGAGAACCGAGTGCGGCGATAATAATGTCGGCCGTACGGCATATCTCTTTGATGTTGGGGGTTGCACTATGACATACGGTTACCGTGGCATTGCCCGGATAAGCCTTTTGCATCATGAGTGTAGCTACCGGTTTGCCAACAATGTTGCTTCGTCCCAGTACCACACAATGTTTTCCTTTGGTCTCTATTTCGTAGCGGGCAAGCAACTCCATGATTCCGGCGGGTGTAGCCGATACGAAACAGGGCAACCCGATGGACATGCGCCCTACATTGACCGGGTGAAATCCGTCGACATCTTTCCGGTAGTCGATAGCTTCGATCACCTTTTGTTCCGAGATGTGTTTGGGCAAGGGTAGTTGGACGATAAATCCGTCGATATCGGGGTCGTTGTTCAGTTCGTTTACTTTGTTCAAGAGCTCTTCTTCGGTAACATCGCTTTCATAGCGAACGAGAGTCGATTTGAACCCGCATTGTTCGCAGGCTTTTACTTTGTGCGCCACGTATGTTTCACTCCCACCGTCGTGTCCCACCAGAACAGCTGCTAAATGAGGCCGTTTGCCTCCGGCACTGCAAATATATTCTACCTCTTGGGCGATTTCTTGTTTTATACGGTCGGCCACCGCTTTTCCATCGATTAGTTGCATAATATTGAGGTTTTGTAAAAAACTACCGGACACACTCCCTTTTTTGCCTATCGGCAATCGATTAGAATCGGGAGTGTATCCGGTAGTTTCATGTTGAGTGATTAAAATTATCTTCTTTTGAATCCTTTCATCATGGCTCCTTTGTTTTGGGTAACCATTCGCATCATTTTGCGGGTTTGGTCGAACTGCTTGATAAGTCGGTTCACCTCTTGTATCGAAGTTCCGCTACCTGCGGCGATACGTTGTCGGCGGCTACCGTTGAGCAGTTCGGGGTTGCTGCGTTCTTTGGGGGTCATCGAGTAAATAATCGCTTCGATACTTTTGAAAGCATTGTCATCGATGTCCATGTCCTTGATCGCTTTTCCCACACCGGGAATCATAGAAGCCAAATCTTTGAGATTACCCATTTTTTTGATTTGGTGTATCTGGCTGAGGAAGTCGTTAAAGTCGAATTGGTTTTTGGCAATCTTCTTTTGTAATCGTTTGGCTTCTTCCTCGTCGTATTGTTCTTGGGCTCGTTCTACCAAAGAGACGATATCGCCCATGCCCAAAATGCGGTCGGCCATACGAGCCGGGTGGAAGTAGTCTATGGCTTCGAGTTTTTCGCCTGTTCCTACAAATTTAATAGGTTTGTCGACTACGGTGCGGATAGAGAGTGCCGCACCGCCACGGGTGTCGCCGTCCAATTTGGTGAGAACTACTCCGTCGAAATCGAGACGATCGTTAAATTCTTTGGCTGTGTTGACCGCATCTTGTCCGGTCATGGAGTCAACGACGAACAAGGTCTCGGTCGGGTTGATTTTTTTCTTGATAGCCTCGATTTCGTTCATCATTTGCTCGTCGATAGCCAAACGTCCTGCCGTGTCGACGATAACCAAATCGAAATGGTTTTCTTTGGCATATTTTACGGCATTGGCGGAAATGCTCACAGGGTCTTTGCTATCTTCCTCGGTATAAACCGGTACATCGATTTGTTCACCTAAGACCTTTAATTGCTCGATAGCGGCAGGGCGATATACGTCGCAAGCGACCAGCAAGGGGCGTTTCCCTTTTTTCGATTTTAGCATTTTTGCCAACTTACCGGAGAACGTGGTTTTACCCGAACCCTGTAATCCTGACATGAGGATAATCGACGGATTTTGCGACAAGTTTACTTCGGCGGTTTCTCCACCCATCAAGGTCGCCAGTTCGTCGTGTACGATCTTCACCATCAATTGTCCCGGCTTCACGGCGGTGAGTACGTCTTGCCCCAATGCTTTGGTTTTTACCGTGTCGGTAAATTGTTTGGCTACTTTGTAGTTGACGTCGGCATCGAGCAGTGCGCGTCGTACGTCTTTCAGCGTTTCGGCGACGTTGATTTCGGTGATTTTACCTTCACCTTTCAGTATTTTAAAAGACCGTTCGAGTCTTTCACTAAGGTTTTCAAACATAGTTTTATAACAATATTTTTACACAGATGGATAAATCGTTGCGAAATTACTCAAAATCGTCGGAATATGCGAATAAAAATATAAGAATAACATCTTTGAACATACGACAGTATGTAAGAGAGTTGGTATATGAGTAGAAATTTGAATTTAAAATATGAGTATTTAAAAATATTTACTATTATTGTATTTGAATAAAAAATGAAAAGAACGTAAATCTTTTGAGAATAAGGAGTAGCCGTTTTTTTTGTAAATAGAATATTGATTTTAATGACGAGTATATGAAAAAGTTTTTTCAAGTTTTAGGAATTGTCACTTTACTTTTGGTGGGATTGTATTATATAGAGGAATGTTCTGGAACAAAAGATCAATCGGAAGCGGTAGAAGATGTACAAGATGACTTGGAGATGGAAAAGTCTGTTCACTTGAAATTTAAAGGAGTACCCATAGACGGGACATTGAAAGAATTTATTTCTCGAATGGAGCGTAAAGGGTTTGAACATCGTTCGTCGTATGATTCAAAGGAACGGCTGGTGGGTGACTTTGCAGGGATTAAACAGTGTATGGTTTATGTGGAAACACTTGATAATAGAGATTTGGTATCTCGCATTATTGTCGAGTTTCCCAAACAGGAACGATGGGAGGAATTGTTTGGCAATTATAAAAACTTGAAAAGTATGCTTATGGAGAAATATGGAAACTTTTCATCGTGTGTCGAACGATTCCAAAATTCCTATATCAGAACAGATGAGGATCGTATGCGTGCCGTTCATATGGGGGAATGTATGTATAAAACCAATTTTTCAATTGCCGAGGGAGATATTACACTTAGTATAGATTATGAAGAATGGGGGAAGGGGTTTGTCGTATTGAAATATCAAGATAAAATAAACAGTGCGATAATTAGAGAAGCTGCGATAGAAGATTTGTAGTAAAAATAACAAAGTTGATAAAATTTTTACTATTTTTGTAGATGGAGAGGGAAGACTTTCTCCAAGACATGTTAGAAAAAAGAAGCGTTATGCTTATCTTGTAACTTGAGAACCTAGGAAATTCGCGAGTCGTAACACAAGAGATGGCATAGTGGTTCTCACGCTATGGCGTGAGCTGCTATTATCACATTCGTGTTACGGGTTTTCCTAGGACCTTCAAGTTAGAACGTGGCATTTGCAGTCTCACGCTTCGTGTATAAAAACGGTCCTTGTGGAGACTGGGGGACGAAAGAAAATTTTTATATGAAAAAACTTATTTTTTTATTACTAATTGTAATAGGTTTTTCTTCTTGCGTATTAAATAGAACATATATTAGTGATTACAGGGAGCAAATTCGTTTGATGAAAGCTAATTTCCCAGAAATTTATGAATTGTACCGTCAAGGTGATGTTATTATAACTTCTGTTTATACTTATGAAAAAGACGGTCAAGAAAGGGTACATATAGAGTATCGTTATAGATAATCTATTGTATAAATATTATCATACTCTGTTTGAGAATAGAATATGTGTAATTATATGAAAATAGGTGATTCCGAACCATTATATCTTCTTCACTTTCCAGTTCATTTTTTTGAAAAAGAGGAAAGATAGGAGTAGTTTGAATCCCCAATAGATGTACTCTACTGTCCAACAAAAGGCTATGTCTACCCGAAGGGTAACGATAATCCAATAAATAGCCAGCGTATAGAAAACGATCGTGATCATTTCGATGAGAAAAGCCGTGCGAGTGTCGCCGGTTCCCGATACAGATTGAAAGAGGATATTTCCCGGTAGGGCTATAAGGTAGAACGACGACATGACATAGACCGAATGTGTACATTCTGCGATAAGCGAGCTATCGTTGGTATAGATGAGGAGTATCCAATGAGGAGCTAAGCATAGCAAGGCAATGAGGGGTAATACTATGGCGTAACACATTTTGACGATACGCCGCACGATTGGAATTACATCGTCGGCTCGGCGGGCTCCCATAGCATTGCTCACGAGGGTACAGGCTGTCGCTCCAAAAGCATTGACTGGCATGAACAGCAGGGTAGAGGTGCTGCGGATAATGTTGGAAATGGCCAGTGGAAGTTCTCCCAAATGTTCGACGGCTACGAAAAAGAGAAACCATGTGCCTATGGTGAGAAAGTAGAGAATCATGCTCCATACCGATACATTCAGTATTTCGCGAATGAGGCCGAATCCTCCGGAACGCAATCGGAACAGTTGGTATTTTCCCCGATCTATATAAAAGAACGTGTAGAGGAAAAAGTGCAATGCGGCTGTCGCTTCTGCCAAAACGGATCCAAGTGCAGCTCCGGCAATACCCATTTCGGGTGCACCAAAGTGCCCGAATACAAAAATGTAGTTGAATACGACATTGGCGACAGTCATGATGACTGCATTTATCATCAGTACTTTGGTGCGGGTGACAGCTACGAAAAAGGCTCGGAACATCACACCGATAGAAGTGAACAGGAGACCGAATATCCGATACTGCATGTAATTTTCTCCGGCTTGACATACGGCGGCGGAGGAGATGAGTCCTTTCAACATTTGTGGGGTCCCTATAAGAGAAGCGAAGATGAGGATTATTGAAAATATTTCCAAAAAGAGAATCCCTTGCCCCATGATAGGGCCCAAAGTCCTATATTGGGCTTCACCGTTTCTACGAGCCATGAGAATTTGTGCTCCGGTGCTAAATCCGAAAGTGACCATGTAGAAAGCAAGATACAATACTCCGGCTAGGGCGGAGGCTCCTAATTCTACTTGTCCGACTCGCCCCATAAAAGCCGTATCGGTGATGTTGATGAGATTTTGTACAAAAAGGCTTACTAATATGGGGAGAGAGATTCTCCAAATTTCTTTACGACTATACATGCAGGAGGTGAAGATGATTATATATTAAAAAAGCCCACCTGACGAATCGGGTAGGCATTCGCAAGCGATATTCCTTATTATATGAGTTTATTGGTCGCTGTATCTGGGAAGATAACAGCCGGCGTAAAACTTTTTGCCTCTTCGGGAGTCATTAGGGCATAGGCCATAATGATGACGATGTCTCCCGGTTGTACTTTTCGGGCGGCGGCTCCGTTAAGACATATTACTCCTGAACCTCGTTCGCCTTTTATGACATAAGTCTCGAATCGTTCTCCGTTGTTGTTGTTTACGATGGAGACTTTTTCATTGGCAATAATGTTCGCCGCATCCATTAAATCTTCGTCGATCGTGATACTTCCGATATAATTCAGATTTGCTTGGGTGACGGTGACTCTGTGAATTTTTGATTTTACGACCTCTATAAACATGGTTTTATAAGTTATTGTTCGGGGCGTCGATATGCGATGTTGTCGATTAATCTCACCTCTCCGTTATATACGGTAATACAACCTACTATATAATCGCTGTCGTTCCAGTCTGCGATAGGCTGTAACGTGTTCCCATCGACTATTTCGTAGTATTCTACTCTCATTTCCGGTATTGCATCGATGGTAGAGATTACTTCATCGAGAGTCTCTTTCACCGAATGGCTGGCTGCAAAGGTACGACTTTTAAATAATGTCTCTGCTATTTTGGGCGCATTTCTTCTTTGAGACTCTGTCAATCGGGTATTACGGCTGCTTAGGGCTAATCCGTCTGATTCGCGTACGATAGGGACAGCTATGATGTTGAATGTATAGCCCATTTGAGCGGCCATAGCTCGTATAACGGCAATTTGCTGAAAGTCTTTTTCTCCGAAGTAGGCATTATCGGGGTTGACTATATCGAAGAGTTTACTGACGATTTGAGCCACTCCGTTGAAATGTCCCGGTCGGTATTTACCTTCCATGACTTCCGCTACTTTTCCCAAGTGAAATGTCCGGGTATCTTCGGTTGGATAGATTTCTTCTACCGAAGGAGCGAATGCATAATCACAATTTACCGATTCGAGTAATTGACAGTCCTTGTCGAGCGTGCGAGGGTAAAGTAGCAAATCATTTTTGTCGTTGAATTGAGTGGGGTTGACGAATATACTGACTACTGTCACGTCATTATTAGCCACGCTGGTCTTTACCAGTTGCAGATGTCCGTTGTGTAAAGCGCCCATTGTTGGGACGAGGCCTATCTTTTTACCTGCATTTCTGTCCGAATCGAGTTGTTTACATAATTCGGCTATTGTTGAGAATACTTTCATAATTGAACATTGGTTGAAAAAATTGTGCAAAAGAAACAAATAAAACCCAAACGACGAAGATAAAGCTGTATTTTTTTATGGAGAGTAACCTTAAATGTTTCTTTTTGAGAGGGAAATATAGGGTGTCTGACGATTTTTTGGTGTTAATACTTCTAATATTTGGAGGGTTACGCTATTTTTTTTATTATCTTTGCAGAAAGATGCAAAAGTGGGCTGTATCTTGGCATGACCGGTTAAATTCGTTTCAAGCCGTGGGTATACTATTTTTGCAAAATAAATTGAGTTTAAGAGGAGCAGAATGAAAGAAGCCAAAGTCCTATTTATTGCACAGGAGATTACCCCTTATCTGCCAGAATCGGAAATCGCTAATATTTGTCGAAATTTACCGCAAGGTATTCAGGATAGAGGGCATGAGATACGTACCTTTATGCCTAAGTACGGTTCTATTAACGAGCGTCGTAATCAATTGCACGAGGTGATTCGATTGTCGGGAATGAATTTAATAATCGATGATACAGATCATCCTCTTATTATTAAAGTCGCTTCGATACAATCGGCTCGTATGCAGGTCTATTTTATAGACAACGATGATTATTTTCAACGTAATGCCGACGGGGTAGTCGACGAGGATATGCGTCCCGATAATGACGAACGGAGTATTTTCTTTGTCAGAGGGGTTATGGAGACCGTGAAAAAGTTGCGTTGGACTCCTGATATTATTCACTGTCACGGTTGGATAACGGCGTTGACTCCTTTGTATATTAAGAAAAGTTATGCCGAAGATCCTTCTTTTCGGGATGCGAAGGTGATATATTCGTTATACGATAATGGTTTCAAGACTCCATTCGACCCCAATTTTGCTGCAAAATTGAAGTTGGAGGGGATACAAGACACCGATATACCTTTTGCAGTAGGAGAGTCTATTGATCCTGTTGTTCTTAATAAATTGGCTATACAGTATTCCGACGGTGTGATTCAAGCCAGTCGAGATATAAATTCGGAAATTACGGATTATGTACAAAAAACGGGCATTCCTTTCTTGGGGTATCAAGACCCTGAAAATTATATAGATGCCTATAATGATTTTTATAATAAAATTGTAGGTAACGAATAACGTCAGTTACTAAATAGAAAATGAAAATATTTAGATTTTTACCGATAGCTTTTGCGATAGTTTTAGGTTTATCTTCTTGTGGAGACGAAAATAGCGCAATCGGTTCTTCGATAGTCGATACGAATATTGAAATTGTGGTGGACTCTTCTTTTCAAGAGTTGATAACGGTTGAGTCTGTTCCGAATGATAGTGTCGTTGGAAGAACTATAACACAATTAATCGGGCGTATTTCTATTCCGGGATATGGTAGGTTAGAAACCGATTTTCTTACCCAGTTTATGCCGGCTGCAAACTTTGATACGGTTGGTGTGAATAAACTCGATTCTTTGATTTTATATTTAAGTTACAATACAGAATCCTTTACAGGAGATTCTTTGGCCCCTATGCAGTTGAGTGTATATCCGTTGGATAAACGGTTGGAGTCGCCTGTATATAGCGGTATCGATCCGGCGGAATATTATAATGCACAAGCTGCACCGGTTGCTTTGACAAGTTATAATGCTTCGTTTTTAGGATTACCGGATTCTCTTATAGAACTCGGCTATAAGATGATTCGGGTGAAATTACCCGATGAAATGGCTGACCGTTTTTACCAGAAATATAAAGAAGATCCAACTGTATTTTCGTCTCCCAGTAGGTTTACACAATATTTTCCGGGTTTTTATGTGAAGACATCTTATGGAAGCGGGTGTGTTGTGAATGTCCAAAATACGGTAATGAATTTACATTACACCAAAACAACCGTGATTAATGATAAGGATTCTACATATAACTCGACTCAAACTCTAATGGCGGTAACTCCCGAAATAACAACGGGAAACCATATAAAATTGGAAATAGATGCGGAGATAAAAAACGAAATATCTTCGGGGAAGGTCTATTTACAAGCCCCGGCAGGGTTAAATGTTTTGATTCACTTCCCAACGCGTAAAATTATTGAGACTTTTGAAGATGCAGTAGGGGGAAGTGGTAGTGCTTCGACTGTACAAGGACTTGTGAACTCGTTGACTTTACGTATTCCCGTAAAGACGGTTTCTAGTAATTATAATCTTGATCCTCCGCAATTTTTGCTGTTTATTCGTAAATCTGAGTTGCAAGAGTTTTTCGAAAAGAAAAAACTACCTGACAATGTGAATACATTTTATGCTAAGTATGATAGTGATGCCCATGTTTATAATTTTACGGGATTGAGGACCTTTATCAATAATATTATAGAAAAGAAACGGACGGGTACTGAAATCAAAGATGCCGATGAGGAAATCGTTCTTGTACCGGTGTCTGTGTATAGCGAAACGGTATCTTCCGGTGGAAGTTATTACTATTATTCTTACAATGAGAAGGAGGTAGTTACCGATGTTGTTCCCTATATTTCTGCTCCATCATTGGCATTAGTCGATGTAGATAACATTAAGTTGCGGTTAACATATAGTAAACAGGATATGAAATAATTCTCTTTATATTTGAATACACGAGAGGGAGAGATAAAATTTTATCTCTCCCTCTCGTGTATTGTTGTGTTTAGTATTTTCATACATAGAAATCTCGTTAGTGATTTTCAAGGAAAACAGGAGAACGAATTTCTTTTTTTTTGTTTGGTAAGAAAAAAATAGAGAAAAAGAGTTGCGGTGTTTCTTTAAATATATTACCTTTGCACCGCAATTGCCACAATAGCTCAGTTGGTAGAGCATTTCATTCGTAACGAAAAGGTCCCGGGTTCGAGTCCCGGTCGTGGCTCAGGAAAAGAGATTCAACTTACTTTTCAAATAGTTGAATCTCTTTTCTTTTTATATAAAAGTTTGGAAATCATCATATATAGCTTTTACGATTGAGGTATAATCGAGTCTTTGGTTGGCTTTGAAAGTTCTGTTGGTTATTCATGGGGATCGGTTTTGAGCGAACGAAAATAGTAAAAGCCTGTGTTTAGGGTAGATAAGGTAGAGGTGAATTTTTTTTGTAATTTTCTTAGGAAAGATGTTGCGTAGAAATAAAAAAAGATCTATCTTTGCCGTCGCAAAACGAAACTGGTGCGGTAGTTCAGCTGGTTAGAATACATGCCTGTCACGCATGGGGTCGCGGGTTCGAGTCCCGTCCGCACCGCAAAAGCAAGGCTCTGAAATTTAAAAATTTCGGAGCTTTGCTTTTTAATAAAAAGGAGGCGCATTTTGGAATGCAGCCTCCTTTTTGTAGAAACGGAAAGGATTGCCTCCGGTGGAATGGTGGCGTATGAAGGGAGGGATAAGTGTAACCGTTTCCGTTTCGGGTTTGAATCCCCTCTGTCGGTTTTAAGCGAGGTTACCGGGTAATTGACCTCTTGTCTGCGAGTGAGCTATTCGAGTGGTTCCCGTGATCTTGCAGTTAAAATTTATGTATGGCATAGTCGTAATAGCGATCGCATTGTTGGTGTACTAGACGAGCGGCACGGGTATGCGGATAGTCTCGTACCACTGTCTTGAAGTTCTTTAATTTCAAGTGTGCTTGTGCGGCCAGTTCGGGCGATTTAAACTCCCTTAGGGCTCGTACCACCAACCGGTCGGCTTTTGTATAGGCTTTGCGAGCCCATGAAGAGTTGAACCGGTAGTTGAACCCGCTACGAGAATCTTCAGAAGCGAAGTATTGGGTCAGAGCCCAGCATCTCCCGAACGAGTTGCGTAGGCCTGCGGCATACCGAATCATGGCATTCGCCCTAAGGTCGGGATTATCGGCCGTTTTCATCTCGGTCTCTAAACGGAACATTTCGCGGGCGAATCGCAATTTGTAATCATTGTTGTCGATCGTGCCGGAACATGAAGTATCTTCGTAGGGCTCGTAGTATTGGAACGGGTCTTCTTTCATATAGGGCACCAAGTTTGTTCGCATTTGGTATTCTGCCGATACTTTCGATAGATACTTCACAGCTTCTGCATAGTTGTTTTCACGTAGATATAGAGTGCCTACATGTTCGTAGAGGTAATCCGGGTCGGTATATCCTCCGGCATTCAGTAATTGGTCGAGTGGAGATAAGGGGTGGAGAGCTCTGTCGGTATATCGTGCGGCAGTGGAGGAGCCCAACCTGTCGAGCATATCGAAAAAGTCGGTCTTGTAATCATATGGGTTGTATTCGCATATCTGTCGCATTTGATCGAAAGCACAGGTTGTATCTCTCTGATAAGAAGAATAGTAATCGCGAAGAAAACACGGGCACAATTGTGTAATGCGGTTGCAAACATAATTGGAGAGTTGTAGTGCCCGTATTGTGCGGCCGGCTCTAATAAGCTGCGGGCATATTTCGCCGAGTGCGATTTTTCGTAGGGCATCGTGCCAGTATTCAAAAGGATAGTTACTGTTGAGATTCTCCGGATAGATTGTTCGGCCTTTGACGGCGGCTTTTATTCGAGTGTCGATCCATCTGATGTTGCGATAAATGAACCCATCGGAAATATTTCCCGTCTTGGCATCGAGATAAAATCGGTACAGTCGGATATATTCTTTGATATCTGCTCCTCCGGCCGCTTTTTCGGCGAGTGCGAGATAGTGACCGGCCTTTTTCATATCTCCATGCAACTGGTGGACGAACGAGGCCGCATAGAACCACATGGCCGGTTCTTTCACGCGAGTGTCGGCAGCGGCTTTCTTGAGAGGTACTGTTCGTATGTAGTTGGATCAGAGAATCTCTTACTGTTCCAAGACTCAATCGCAGTGATTTCTTTTTGTAACTCGACTTTGAACAGCGGGCTATTGGGAAAACGATTGAAGACCGCTTCCCATCGGGCTACTTCGGGGAGTTTGTCCGGGTTCGAACCGATACGTCCGGAAAGGTTCATCAGAGCACCGATGTCTTCGGCCTCCTCATAAAGACCGATGGCTTTGTTTCTGTCTCCGAGCCATTCCCATGCTCCTCCTACATAGCTCGCCGCCATTTTTCGCAGAATATTGTCGGGCAGTTTCGATACGGTCGATTCCCAGTAATCGGTACAACCTTTATAATCACAGAGTACAAACATCAGCCTTATAGCTTGAAGGGCATAACGTGAGGCATTGCGCCGGTCGGGAGACGATTGGGCCATATCGCAGAGTTCTTGTAGGCGGGAGTGCTCCTCATCGCCATCGTAGGCATAATACCACGGGTCGTTCATATATCGACGAATCTCTTCTACTTCCTTGGCCAATAAGAGGAAATCGAGATCTGCTTTGTGTTGGGGGGCAGACAGCCATCGGGCAAAACGGTTCTGGCAGAGAACGGAGTCTGAGGCAAAAGTCCCGTCGGCCAAGGAACGCAACTGGATTAAGGAGGACTTGTAAACCACTTGTTGTATCTCATCGGTTTTTATTTGCGGGGAAGTGGCTTTTTGCCAGAGCCGACAGTTTTGTAGTTTCTCGTCTTCTTGAAACCGTTTTCCCTTGTGCCATTGTTCCAACATTTCCGGGTCGCATAGTCTGAATATATTTAGCTCCGACGGGCTATATACATCATAGGAACAGGCCGTACTTCGGAAACTTGTACCGTATAAGAGCGCGATACTAATTGAGATGATATATTTGATCGATTTCATGGCTTGAAAATTTGGATAATTGTTTGGAATCTAAGTGATAAATGATATTGCCGTGCGGTTTGTCGAAAAGTTGTTTTTCGATGATTCGCTTTATTCTTTCAATATCCCAATATGACGGGATTTCCACGCGAATGACATCGTTGTAGTATATTCCTTCTAAGTCACAATACGATGTGACTTTGTATGTGTTTTTGCCTGTGGCCTTGAAATTGTCTTGCGGTGAAAAGTTAGTTTGCCTTATTAGCCGTTTGAAATTTCCTTTCGGATCAAATGCCACACTCCAACCGTAGACAGGGTAGGCTACGTCCAGAGGCAGCGGGTATCGAGACAGTCTGCCGTCTTTCAAATAGGGCATAATGTCATGGGGATTGAAGATGGAGTTCTGGGTCGAAATGTTTTTTATGGCACCTGTATTATAGACCATCAGCACACCCCGGTCGACGGGTGGAGTATCTCCGGTCAACTGGTGTAGCCGAATCGTGCTGCTTAACGAGATACTGTCTTTTTCCAGTAATTCCCGGACGTGCCGGCATAGATTGAAGAAGATAGGTTGTGTCTCGGCCGTCCAATCGCAATCGAGTTGTATTTCATCGATGTCGATTCCCTGTTTATGCGAAATGGCTTTGATACGCTTCACGATTCGCCGGGCATATTCTGTTTCTTCATTGCTTATTTGCCGTATACTTTCTATGGTGATAAATACTACCGGCACGATTTCGACCTGTCGCGGTATGGAGTCGAGGAATTGAATGGTCGCCGATGGTTCGATTTTCAGATTGTGACTAATTCGGGCCTGTTCTCCGGCTGGAACGACATCGAAATATCGGATATACATTCGTGAGATTTTGTGCTCTTTCAAGAAATCTCGTTCCGTATTATCGAGTTTGAAAGTCGTTCGCCAGTAATAGACGGCGTTTTGTTGTTGCCGGGTACAGGCCGATAATAAAGCTATCGTCGTAACCGATAGAATGGCATAAAATGCGGTACATGCTTTCATCTTTTTATAACTCTTTGTTTGTGAGACAAAGGTCATAAAAAGAATCGTCATTTACTTTTGTTTTGAGGTCGGGTGTATGAAATGTTCTTTCGGCTGTATAAAATGGTGGACGATCGGCGATTTGGTACAGAGGAACTGTCTTCGGATTATTTTTTATGCCAGAGTATGTAGTTGATGTTGTCCGGTAAACGGTGATTGTTCTTCCCGAAAGTCGATCGGTTGCCTTCGGCATCGATGCTCCACCCGTAAGAAGTGCTGCCTACCAAATAGATGGCATTGGTGACTTCGAGGTCTTCGAGTGCCTGAGCGAAGTCGTGAAACGACTCTTTCGAGAGGGATTCTATCAGCATGATTTCTCCATTTCTATCGCACAAAGAGCGCCGAATCGCCTTGTTTTTCGGAGCGTTTTCGACTAATTTCCCGTTGTCTACCAATGGATATTGCCTGAAAAAGTAGCCTTCGTTTTCGGTCGCTTTTTCAAAGAGCGGACTATTCTCGGCTATACCGATGGTGAGTGTATCGTTAATAATGGCACAGAAGCCGGTTTTGGCTTTTCCCCAAGCCAAGGGTTTACCTTTGAGGACGAAAGCTCCTACTATTTTGAGGTTGTCACGGCGTATGTCGGCAGCTTGTGCCGCCAATACAATGTTTGTATCCTTTTCATTGAGTCTGCCCACATGCAAAGAAGGGATAGCGTTGTGAGGGATATGGATTTTTAGCGGTATGTCGTTAATGACCGTATCGATGGTTTCGGTATATCCGATTGACAGGCTGTCGGGATAAGTGCCTAAATATAAAGTCTCTTTTCCCCGAATAACTTGTACAGAGTTATTCGGCTCGAAAAACGATTCGGAACACTCTTCTTCGAGAGACTCTTTTTCTTTGGGAAGGAAAAAGAATACCCCTATTACACAGATAATGGCGCAGATAACGGCGCAGATGATTATTATCCTTCTCTTTTTCGGATTTTTCCCATTTTTGTTTTGGGGACGGGACAACTGGCCGGTATTGCCTATAATCCTGATTTCATCGTCTTTGATGGTGTCTTTTATATTTGTCATCTTTTTATCTGTTTTCCGATTCAACAAGGTCTTTCAGCCGTTTTAGGGCTTCTCGGGAAGCCGATACGGTGTATTTGTTTACAGAATTGTCCGACAATACCAACTGCTGTTTAGGTAAGTTAATATAATAGATGTATGATCTATTGATAATTAGTTGCTTACCTATTCTGATGAAATTCTCGCTGGCAGGGTAACCCAGTTGTTCGGCTATGATTTTTTCGACTTGTCCCAGTTGAAATGTGATTAACCTAGCTTCGCCATCGCTTAATATCAATGTGGAATAATTGCCGTCTGACGAAATATAGATGATGTGATCTTGTGAAACTCGTACAAGATCGGTGGCGGTCGATATAATTAGGTGACTGGGCATCTTTTCTCCTTCATCAAATATCCTTCGACAGGATAAGCCGATTCGTTTGGGTGGTTGTATCCTTATTCGAGGACAAATGTAAATAAGATATTTTGCCGGGACAAAGAAAATATGAGATAATGTACAAAACAGTTTCAGTACTGTATAAAATGCTCTCTACGAATTATGAAATTACTCTTTAACTTTTTCGCTGATAGTGGTGCGTATACTTGAAGTCTGTTTTTATATTGTTCGTTAGTCTCGATAATAGTAAGAGTTTATGTATATAGAAAACAAGATACTATGTGGTTTAGGGGGATTCACCGCCTTGTCGACAATAGGCATAAGTATAGTCGGCGAGTCGTTGCTTTTCTTTTTCGGTTTTCATTTGGTGAATCGCAGTATGCCGATATGGCTATAAGAAACTAAAATAGCGATGAATCGGTTCATAAGGCTTTCTTTAAAATGGATAGATCATTTTTGTTCAATACGAAATTACGTCATTTTTGTGTATCTCACTTATATGAATTACCGATATATCTACCATTTTTACCGATTGGCGGGCTAAAACGCTCTCCCCGACAGCACCGTGCCGGGGAGAGCGTTTGTTCAGTAAAGAAAATATTAGAAGCTGTTTTAATTTTATTAAGAAATAATATTATCGTTGCAAGCAGGTATGTTCCGGCCATATTGAGCCCCTGTCTCGCATCTAGAACCCCTTGATTTTTGTCAATAGCCCGCTATTGACTGCATATCTCGGACTCCAATCTGCTTCAACATAGGTCTCAATCTGTCTCGGAATAAATTTAAAACAGCTTCTTAATTTTTTGGAATCTTCACGTCTACGTAAATAGGCAGGTGGTCCGATGCTTGGGTTACGTCGCCTGTATGGAATACGGTGGGTACTTTGGATTCGATGACTTCGCATTTCACACCATTTTTCAATTGTAGAATGAAGTCGATACATTTGTCGGGATTATGAGACGAGTATGTGTTTCCTTCTACCGAAAGAATGTCCCAACATGTTTTGAGCATCTGAATGGTCTCGGAGTTTGGCTCAGCATTCATATCTCCTAACAAGAATATCGGTTTGGGGCAATCTTTATATAATTCGGTAAAAGTTTTGTTGATGACTTCTACCTCTTCCAATTGTGTCTCTTTTTGCAAATCGAGGTGAGTAGAGGCTATAATGTAGTCTTCGAGCTCGGCTACGGCTACGGTACGAGGTTCTCCGCCTTGTGGTAGAGCGATGGAAAATTTTTTCAGAATTTTATCTTTACAGGCAAGTCCTGTACCATAATATCCTCCTTGATAGGGCATGGCTTTGGCATAGACATATTCCCACCCCATGAGTTCGGCAAAACGTTTCACTTGGAAAACGTGTTTGGTACGAGTCGTACAACTGTCCAGTTCTTGCATGCAGACGGCATCGGCATCCAGTTCTTTCATCATGCGAGCCGTCATCTTGTAACCGCTTTTTGCATATTTGGCAAAAACACCTACGTTGTAGGAAACGAGACGGGTTACACCCTCGCTTTTGGGATAGGCAGGGGTGAAATCATCTTTTGAACAAGCACTTACCGATAAGGAGAGTAGGAGAAAAAAGAGGATAGTAATATTTTTAATATGTTGAATCATGATACCGTGTATTAAAAGTTACTCATATCGGTTACAGAAGTAGGACGGAGTATGGCGAAATGAGCAGCATGTTGTGCTATCGACGCTTGTTCATCGGTAACTCCTTCGGGACGATAGGTAATGCCTATCGGAGATTCTCCGAAGAATGTTTCGAACCATACACAAGCAGCCGTATAGCGGCCGTATTTTAAATCCAGATGGTAACCGTCACGGCAGAATGTATCACCCAAGCTACTGCTACGTCCGTTCTGAATAGCTGTTCCGGTGGGTATGACGATCGATATGTTTTGTTTTTGAGCCGCTTTGTCATAAGAAAATACGACATCTTCATACATGGCTTTTTGGTTTTTCCCGTATCTGAAAAATCCAGGGTGGTTGGAGTCTTTTGCATAAGCCCAAGTTTGTTGCATGGCGTATTTTACATTCGGATTGGTTGCATTCGCCTTGACGTATTCCATGAGTTCTTTCAATTCGGGGAAATAAGAGCTGTATTGTCCGGCGAAAGAGCTTGCTTGTTGAAATACAATGTAGTCCCATTCCTCGTCTTTCAGGGCTTCCAATAGACTCTTCCCTTTTTCTTCGGTGTATTTCCCATCTATATTTTTTCTGTATTTGTAATCGTGTTTGTCGTGCCGGGCGTTATCGAGGTGTCTTTGGATAGAGCACCCGCCGATATAAGTGTTGGCGACGATAATGTGTTTTCCTGCCGAGATAGCGATTTCGTCAAGGTATTCGATTCCGTCGTCGGCAAAACTATTTCCGATAGCCAATATCTTAACAGGTTCGTTTTGGGCATGTAAAGAAGAAAATAATAGCAAGCATAAAATAAGCAGAAAGGAATTTTTTGTTTTCATAAGTGATGATTTAAATTTTTCGAATTATGTTGCCAAATTACTCAATTTTTTCTATCGGCGATTCAAAAATCGATACTTTTTTAGAAGCTGTTTTAAATTTATTCCGAGACAGATTGAGCCCTATGTTGAAGCAGA